>BNJS01003379.1_pt1 | contig 169982 bp, 264 predicted proteins | sample 8540461 | NCBI WGS metagenome assembly BNJS01 (sample SAMD00202454, study PRJDB9452) | human saliva metagenome | isolation source: human saliva | place: Japan
GGTTACGTACGTTGATGCCCGCAAAGGTGCGGCATCTTCCGACGTGGAAACGCCCGTGCCGAATGGCTTCCTGTGTGTCCGAAAGTGCGAAGGAACGCAAGAGAGCAGGGACGGCACGGGATCATGTCTTCGACCATATTGCCCTCTCCCCGAGGCTTTGCCCGCAGTGCTGAGTGGTCGATGCTGTCCGCCCGGCGTAACATGCGGAGGCTGGCTGGCTGACAGGCAACGGGGAGAAAGCGGGTGGGGCGCAACGCGCGCCAACTGTCCGCTTTCGTCCAGGTGGACAGGCCATTCGGGCCGATAGGCCCCGGAGCGCGGAGCGGTTACACACATGGTACGGGTGATGCGACGGGAGGCACCTGGCGGGTGATCCCGATTGTCATCTCCTGGAAGCGTGGCATACCGAAGTGGAGACGGCTATAGGTGGTGACCACGTGCAGCCGCTGCTGCCGCGTCCCGCACTGCTGCTCGCCATGCTGAATGCACTGGACTATGCTTGCAGCCCCAACATTGCCGTGCATCCTGACGGTCATGATGGGTTACCTCAACACCCCCGGTAGCCCGGGTTCAAGTGTTATCAGGCCCGCAGGGGCTGTTGAGCCCATCCCGACCAGCTGTTCAAGTATCCGCGTCATCCAGACCCGGCTGAAACTCAATGCCGCCGAGCGGCAACCGTACAAACTGGCTGTATCCACAGAAACGACGCATGAATCAACTGGCTGAACGGCTGATCAGGAGAGTGCGCTGGCAGGAAGGGGCTGTGGAAAGGACTGCAGGAGGAGTAGCAGGGCGCGTCCCCGACGGCCGTCAGCAGACGCTGGCAGAACAGCTGGCCGGAACGTTTCGGGCCGCTGGACGAAGTTGTCACCCGCCGTCTGGCCTGGCCAGCCTGGACGAACTGAAGCACTGGTCGCACCGCATCCCGTCGGCGCAGACGCTGGACGAGGTTCTGCTGCAGGAGCGACCGTCTGGCCGCGTTGAGGCTACCTTGATTGACAGCTGATTGACAGCTGATTGACAGCTGAGGCGGGAAGAACCGCTCAGATGTTCAGATAGGGCGATACCAGAGATCGGCTATCGCCAGACGCCAGAAGGGCCACCCTGTACAAGCGGTGGCCCTTCTGCGTCTGTGCCTGCGTTTTTGCTTCCGTCCTGCCCTCGTTCTGGCTCCTGTTGCCTGGTGTTGATGCCCTCGCCGACACACAGGGCGGTCAGTAGGAGACTGGGTAGGGAGGAGGGGCTACTGGCAGGGGTCACCTCCGGTTCATCGGCACCAGATGGTCGGCATCCGTACTGCTGTGGATGTAGAGGCTGTCGTGTGCCGGAGCGCCTACCGTAGGTTTGGCCGAAATCGTCGCTGAGCAGGTCGTCGAGACCGCAGGGCATTGATGGATTTTAGGGCGCGCCCATGCTGGAGCCTGTACGACGGATTGCTCCTGAGTGTTTCTGAACCCGTATCCGTAGTAACTCTGGACTGTGCCTTCCTCGCCTGCGTACAGGAGAGGCTTTCAGGTCAGTTGGAGTTATTGGGCAGAAGCAGGCGATTTGTCCGGATCGGACTGGCCGCGGTGTCTGTCGGGGAGACTTTTGTGAGGTCTCGGCGTCGTTATGCTGCCTGCATCGCCCGCATTGCCTTTATCGGACGGATCGCCAGATGCGTTTGTCCTGGAGCGGATTCCCGTTTTCCCCGCCCAAGACCTCCGTGACCGGTTTTCCTGCGTTGCTGGCATGCTCTTCCGTTATTACCTCACCCTTTCGGATCGTCTCCCTGTGACTGCGCGGCGTTCGGGCCAGCGTTGCACCGATTCGTCATGCTGACGCCGTTGCCCTTGCCGTTCCGCCGGCCGGCTTCGGACCACCAGCCGGGTCTTCGGGCACTGCCGGCCAGCCCTTCAGCCGGCTTTCCGCCCGCAGGTGCCGTCTCGGCGCGCTGAGATCACTTCGCCCGGAAGGCTGCTTCGCCTCCTGTGACGAATGTTCCTGCTGGACCTCTGCCGCCGCACGCTCCCGGTTTGGATCGTTTCTGCCGCGTGTGTTCATCCCCGCGTTGGCAGCCGGAGCTGCGCCTCACGAGTCGTGATGGTGCGGTTTTGGACGTGCCTGGATGCTCCTGGTGCTGGGCATCCCACGGCCGTGAAGCGGAACTGGCCGCCTTCGGCGAGGGAGGCGTTCCAGTGCACCTTGCCAGCAAAAATCGAGCGCTTGTCGATGAATCTCGCCGGCAGCAATGGTTCGCGCTCGCGCCTTCGCCCACGGTCCAGCACGGCTCGGGTGATGGCCTTGCCATTGCCGTCCACGATGTAGTCGATTTTCACGGCATCGGGCACCTGCCGTCCTTGCCGGTGAAGATCTCTGCTTTCCAGCGCATGGGATGCCTCGTCGTGCGCAACGTTCACACTCTGGCCATCGTTGCCATGTAGTAGGGCTGGTCCGACATTTCCGAGATAGCGGATGACCTGCTCCGCTGGTGTGGGGCAGCGGGTCACCATTCACGGTCCACGGGGATGAAGCGGATGCTGCCACCGGTGTTGGTGCTGGTGTCCCACAGCAGGTTCTGGAAGTCGGCCTGCGAGTTCGGAGGTGCTGCCATTGGCTGTGGAAATTTCCATGGCAGCGACACCACGCTCTTGTTGAGCGTCAGGGCCGAATGGGCCGTCGGTGTCAATCGGCTTCTTCGATGTGCGTAATCTTGATGACGCCGGGCTTGCGCTCGCATTCGTGCCATTGAACGGGTCGGTGCCCAGCCTTTGCGCGCTGTCATGGCCGACGTGTGTGACCTGCGTTGCTGTCCGGATAGTTGCGTGGGCAGCGGGGCGGCAGCTTCTGTGGATGTGGATGGTCTGCGCTGCAGTCTTGCCAACGACCTCGCTGCCTGGATGTGCTCGCCACCCGCCTTGCGGAATGAAGCGGAATTCACCCCCATCAGCCTTGCTGGCATCCCACGTGGGCTTGTCGAAGTCAGCTTTCTGAACGATGGTTTTACCGTCGATTACCGGCTTGCTCTGGAACTGCAGATGGCCGCCGCCGACTCAGAATTTTCACGGCCTCCGGCTGCTGGGCGTAGATGTCGCCCTTGAAGAAGCGGGCGTCGATCTTCGCTGTCTTGTCGTTGTAACCAACGTCAGCCGTCCGGTGGTCGGGGTTGTAGACCGGCGCTTTCGGGAGCTCACCTCCTCGTGCGCCGTGCCGGATCCGTTGCCGTTCGAGGTCGAGCCGCTGGCTGAAGAACCTCCTGCAGGGGAGCCGCTCTGTGCCGAGCTGCCCGGGGGCGTACCACCCCTGGCCCTGCGCACCTGCTGGGCCGGCGGAGGCGCCCTGATGACCACCGGTCGGCGTCGCTGCCGGAGTCGTGACCATGCTGGGAATCATCCTCTACCGCCGGCGTTTTGTTTCCGGGGTTGTTCTGACCGTCCTGTCCCGGCTGCTCTGTTGCCGGTGTCCGGGTTGGCGTTCTGTCCCTGCTTGTCGCCACCGGCGAGGCTGTTCCCTTGTGGTTGTCATCGACATCGCGGGCTGGCCTGCGGAGCGAAAGGCTGGGGCAGGACGGCTGTTGCGCAAGGGCCTTCACGTCCGCGCTTTCGGTCACGTGGATGCTGCGTTCCTCGCATTTGCAGCGTTCTGGGCATTGTCACCGTCTCCATCCATGGCAACGTACTGGGATGGTGCCTGCTTCACTCTGGCTGCCGTTCAGACCAGCTGGTCGAACTCGTCGGCGTGAATGATCTGGCCTTCAACCCACGGGGTTGCCGTTCAGCGTCAGCGGGGCCTTGTAGTCATCGTATTCGATGACGAAGCGGTTGAGCCTCGTCGTCTGCGTCATGCTGGGGACTCACCTGAAGTCGCCGCTGGCCCTGGTGCCTTCAGCGGTGAGGGCATTGTCCTTGCTGTGGTCGGCATTCAGCCGTTCGACCTTGTTGCCGCCGATCAGGCCGGACGTGCCGTTTCTTCCGATCAGCCGCTCAGCAGGTTGCTCTGCAGCCACGACAGCTCGTCCAGATCGTCGATCTGCGCCAGCTTGCCACCCAGTCTGGCGGCTTCTGCCTGGGCCTCGGCAAGCGTCAGCGGTTGGCTGTGCTGCTGATCACTTCCGCAGCCGGTGGGCTTGTCGCTGTTCGCCGCCGGCAGCGGCCTTGCTGTTTTCTGCGTCGACTCGCGTTCACGAGCCCCGCCTTTGTCGCTCTGCGTCCCTGCTCGCGTTCCCGCTTCGGCCCTGACGACGCTGGCCAGACTGGTCAGCAGGGCATGTACGCCACCCAGGCCCTGGGCGTCCTGGTCGGCTTCGGCTAGGCTGGTCGCTGCGTTGTCGTTGCCGACGCACGACCGGGCGTCCGGGTGTTCGGCGTCAGTGACGGTCGATGTGGGTGATCTTGATGTACTTGACTTCACCGTCATAGCCGGCGGGTTTGGCCGCTTCGAAGGCTGCTTTGCGTTGACCAGGCGGGTCTCGCCGTCCACGGCCACTTCGAGACGTCGGCCGTTCCCCTGGGCGATGGCGGGGCCACTTGCCCCGGATTGCGGGTAGTCATTACCGCCAGGCTGGGCTTCGGCGTGATGTATTCTGGTTATCGGGCCGCTGGCTGCGTGGTCGGTATCGGTTTTGTCAGTATCGGTTTTGTTGGCATCCGCTTTAGCAGAGCGCCTGCGGGTATCTGTGGTGTTCGGCCTGTTTGCCCGGGTTCCTGCTGGGCCAGCTGGTCATTGCGAGTTTGGCCTGGGCGCTGGGAGGCTGGGGTGCTGCTGCTGCCACCGCCGCCGCCGCCTGCGGCGCCCACGGCAGCCACGCCCAGCACGCCCAGGCCGATGGCCATGGGCTGACGGCTGCGGCCGTACCGGCGGGCAGCTGCAGCACCGTACCGGCGGCGCCCGCGGCACCCGCGCCGGCCGCCGAGCGGCATCGGCACTCTGCGGTGGCACCAGCGGCACCGGCGGCGCTGCGGCAGCTTCACCACCGGTGGCGGCCATCACGCCTTCGGCCGAGGCAACGAGCAGCGGCCGTCGGTGGCCTGCGTGGGCCGAGGCGTCGGCCAGCTGTTCGGCGTCGGGCTGTTCGGTGGCGGTGGGCTGCTCCAGCCGCCGCTTGGCCGAGGTGCGTTTTGTGCAGCAGGTCCAGGGCGTCGTCCTGGGCCTGGGCGTTGCGCACGGCGGCCGCGTGGGCGGCTGCGTGCAGAGTGTTCGTCATGTGGGGCTTCTGTGCCATGTTCGAGTCTCGCGATGTGATGGGCCGCGGTACCCGTCGTGTTCGCGACGGTTGCTGTGCGTGTCTCCGGATGGGTCTGGCGCATGTCACGGTGTTGTTCGTCCCGCGCCGGAACGTACGCCGGGGACGAATGCATGACGGCCAGAGATCCGCCCGGCACGGGCGGGTACGCATGCGGCATGGACCGAATCACTCGGCACTCAGGGTGCGGATGCCGCATCCGTTTCGGGCCGGGCGGTCGTTGCTGCCCGCCGGGCTAGCAGCAGCCCGGATGGGCGGGAAGCGTACGGATGGTGCCCTGAAGGCGTGCCTGTACATGCCGTGGGAAGAGGTGATGTGGCGGTGTCACGCCGCAGCGGGCTTTGGGGTTAGGATGCAGGGCAACGAACAGAGCGCGCCCGTCCGAAGGCAGCATGGCTTTGTGGCGCTTCCCGGATGGCGGCGAACAGGCCAGGTATGCTTTGGGACGCATGACGCACGTCCAGACACGCTCCGCGGCCGGCGCTGCTGCAGGATTATGCTGGCGGACCGCGCATGTTTCTGGCTGGTATGGGTATGCGGTTTCTGGAAGGATTTCGATGAAGATCAGGGTAGCGGCGGTGCAGATGGTGTCCGGGCCGGATGTGGCGGCCAATGTGGAGGCGGCGGGGCGTCTGGTGGCGCAGGCAGCGGCGCGAGGGGGCGCAGGTGGTGCTGTTGCCGGAGTATTTCTGCCTGATCAGCGGCAACGACCGCGACAAGCTGGGCATTCAGGAGGTCGATGCCGGCGAGCAGCCGGAGGCCGATTCTCCGCTGCAGCATTTTCTGTCGGCCACGGCGCGGCAGCATGGCATTACGCTGCTGGGCGGCACGGTGCCGCTGAAGTCGCCGAAGATCCATAAAATCTGCAACAGCCTGCTGGTCTATGGCCCCGACGGCAAGCGAGCTGGCACGCTACGACAAGATTCACCTGTTCGGCTTCCAGCGCGGCGAGGAGTCGTATGACGAATCCGTGGCCATTCACGCCGGGCGCACGCCGGTGGTGGTGGATGTGCCGGTGGGGGCTGCGGCAAGGGCTGTTGCGAGGATGGGGGCTCCGGGAGGCGCAGACGAGAATGAAGTGGCGTCGATCCGGGTGGGCCTGGCGGTCTGCTACGACCTGCGCTTTCCGGAGCTGTTCCGGCAGATGGCGCCGCTGGATCTGATGGTGATGCCGGCGGCCTTTACCTACACCACCGGGCAGGCGCACTGGGAGCTGCTGCTGCGGGCGCGGGCGGTGGAAGGGCAGTGCTGGGTGCTGGCCTCGGGGCAGGGGCGGCACGCACCCGGGTTCGGGCGGCGCACCTGGGGCATTCGATGCTGGTGGATCCGTGGGGCAGGTGTGTGCGGTGCTGCCGGAAGGCGAGGTGTGGTGGTGGCCGATCTGGACACCGAACGGACGGCGCAGGTGCGCGGGAGTCTGCCGGCGCTGCGGCACCGGGTGATCTGAGATGTGCCGTCCGGTTTGATTCGTGATGCCTGGTTTGACGTGTGTCGTCTGGCCGGGAAACGGTACCCGGACGGGGTGACGTGCTCGGCTGGATGATGATCCGGGGTGGCGTCAGGGATTTGAGGATATTGTGAATGTTGATGAAGGCAGAGATGACGCGAAAAGGCAGGAAGGATTCTCCCAACGGTACATCCGGTGCATCCGGTACATCCGGCGAGGCGGTCTGCAAAAGGTGGCCGGAGTGCACTGGCGGCGCATGCGGCAGGTCGTGCTCGGTACGGCGCGCGAGGTGGTGCTGCAGGCCGATCCGCAGGCGGTGGCGCGGGCGTTCCTGCTGGAACCGGGCGGGCTGGTGGAGGCCGATCTGGAGCGGGCCATCGGGCGCATTTTCGAGCACCGGGTGGACTATGCCGACCTGTATTTCCAGTACACGCGCAGCGAGGGCTGGAGTCTGGACGAGGGCATCGTCAAGTCGGGCAGTTTCTCGATCGGGCAGGGCGTGGGTGTGCGTGCCGTGGCCGGTGACCGTTCGGCCTTTGCCTATTCGGACGAGATCAATGCCGCCGCGCTGATGTCGGCAGCCGATGCCACGCGCACGATTGCGAAGAGCGGCCGTTCGGGGCGCGTGCGTGCGGCCGGTGCTGCGGGTACGGCTGGCCAGGTGTCCGGCGCAGAAAGCGGGCGTGGTGTACGGGCGTCTGCGCTGACGCCGGCACAGCTGTCACAGGCTTTGTCGGGCGGTGCCCGTGCGAATGGCCGTGGCGGCCGGGGAAGACGTGATGCAGTGCCCCCGGCCTGTTGTATGGCATGGCCGACCCCATCGCGTCGCTGACGGCGGCCGACAAGGTGGGGCTGCTGCAGAAAATCGAGGGCGTATGCGCGCAGGAAGGATCCGCGCGTGACGCAGGTGATAGCCGGACTGGCGGCCGAGCACGACATCGTGATGGTGATGCGTTCGGACGGTGTGCTGGCGGCGGATGTGCGGCCGCTGGTGCGGGTGTCGGTGCAGGTGATCGTGGAGCAGAATGGCCGGCGCGAGTAGGGATCATGCGGGCGGTGGTGGCCGCTTCGACCTCGATTTCTTCACCGACCGGCAGCTTCGTGCCTATGTGGACGAGGCGGTGCGGCAGGCGCTGGTGAACCTGGAGGCGCGGCCGGCACCGGGCGGTGTGCTGAGCGTGGTGCTGGGGCCGGGCTGGCCGGGCGTGCTGCTGCACGAGGCGGTGGGCCACGGGCTGGAGGGCGATTTCAACCGCAAGAAGTCGTCGGTGTTTGCCGGCCGCATTGGCGAGCGGGTGGCGGCGAAGGGAGTGACGGTGCTGGACGACGGCACGATTCCCCGACCGGCGCGGGTCGCTCAACATCGACGACGAGGGCAATCCCGTCGCAGTGCAACGTGCTGATCGAGGACGGGGTGCTGAAGGGCTATCTGCAGGATTCGCTCAATGCCCGCCTGATGAAGGTGCCGGTGACGGGCAATGGCCGGCGCGAGAGCTTTGCGCATCTGCCCATGCCACGGATGACCAATACTTTCATGCTGGGTGGGCAGGATGATCCGGGCGAGATTCTGGCGTCGCTGGACCGCGGGCTGTATGCGGTGAACTTCGGCGGCGGCCAGGTGGACATCACCAATGGCAAGTTCGTGTTCTCGGCCTCGGAGGCGTACTGGGTGGAGAACGGCAAGATCCAGTACCCGGTCAAGGGCGCAACCATCATCGGCAACGGGCCGGACGCGCTGACGCGGGTGACGATGATCGGCAACGACATGGCGCTGGACCCCGGCATCGGCATCTGCGGCAAGGATGGCCAGAGCGTGCCGGTGGGCGTGGGGCAGCCAACATTGCGCATCGAGGGGCTGACGGTGGGGGAACGGCCTGGGACCTGTCGCGCCTGGGAGGGGCCTGCCAGTCGCGAGCGCCGCGCGCTCATCGCTCCTGCTCCGGGAAATGCTCGGTCCCGTGTGGACCGGCACTGCCTCCGTGTTTGACGCACGTGCCTACATGTCCTCTGCCGGCCCTGGTCGTAGCTCCTGTTCTGCCTGGCCGGCGGCAGGGTCTTGGGCGATCGTCCGGGCCGTGCGGCGTGGGCGTGAATCCGGCAGATGACTGTCATGTATCTGGTGTTGGCTTCCGTGAGCCTGCTTTCGATCGTCATCGTCGGTTTCTGCTTCCATGCGAGGTTTCTCGATCTGGCTTCTTCTGGTGCGATTCCGCAGGCGGAATGGCAGGGGAAGCTGTTGTCAGGGTGAAGCCGGACGAAAAAGCAAGCAGACTTCCACTGAACATCGAAAACCGCCAGCGTTGCAGCAGCTGGCGGTTTTTACCGACCCGGAGCGCGGCAAGTGGCTCCGGCTGCGGATGCAGGATCTCCGGCAGGATGCGGTATTTCTGGCGGGACGCGCTCTTTTCCGGTGTTGTGTTTGCCGCTTCCTGTGTGCTCTGGTTTCTGGTGTTTGGGTTTGATGATTTTGTGTTTGCCGTTTCTTTGAAGAGGGTGTTGCTGAATGAATGCCACGGTTTCGACTGATGATCTGCGTATTCTGTCTCTGGCCGAGCTGGTCACGCCGGCGCATCTGATTGGCGAGTTTCCGGTACGTGAGGAGGTGGGGCAGACGGTGGCGAAGGCGCGCCAGACCATCCACCGCATCACTGCATGGCATGGATGACCGGCTGCTGGTGGTGATCGGCCCTGTTCGATTCACGATCCGGTGGCGGCGCGCGATTATGCGACGCGGCTGATGGAGCAGCGCCGGCGTTTTGCCGACCGGCTGGAGATCGTGATGCGGGTGTATTTCGAAAAGCCGCGCGCACGACGGTGGGCTGGAAGGGGCTGATCAGCGATCCGCGAGCTCGATGGCAGTTTCGACATCAACGAGGGGCTGCGGGTGGCGCGCGGGCTGCTGCTGGACATCAACGCGATGGGCATGCCGGCGGCGCACCGAGTTTCTCGACATGATCACGCCGCAGTACATTGCCGACCTGATTTCGTGGGGAGCCATTGGCGCACGCACGACAGAGTCGCAGAGTGCACCGGGAGCTGGCCTCGAGGCTGTCGTGCCCGGTGGGCTTCAAGAACGGCACGGACGGCAATGTGCGGATTACTCTGGATGCGATCAGGCGTCATCGCAGCCACACCATTTCCTGTCGGTGACGAAGGGGGCAATACGGCCATCGATGTCGACGGCGGGCAATGAGGACTGTCACATCATCCTGCGGCGGCAAAAGCACGCAACTATGACCGCGAGGCGTGCTGGCGGCCTGCCGTGAGGCGGGCAATGCAGCGCTGGCCTGCCGGCTGATGATCGACTGCTCGCACGGCAACAGCCAGAAAAAGCCGGAGAACCAGCTGCCGGTGGCGCGACGTGGCAGGCCAGCTGGCCGATGGCGACAGCCGGATTTTCAGGGGTGATGGTGAGAGCAACATCGTGGGCGGCCGAGGAGGATCTGGTGGCCGACCGCACGCCACCTACGGGCGCAGCATCACCGACGGTTGCCTGGACTGGGACAGCAGCGTGGAGGCGCTGGAGGCACTGGCCGAGGGCGTGACCGAGCGGCGGCTGGCGCTGGGCCGGGGTGAGGCTTCTGCCGTTTCGTCAGGAGCACTGCCAGCAAGGCTGCCGGCTTTTGGTTGTACAGGGTCGCTTTGCCTGCATATGGATGCCCTTGTTTGCGCATGGCCGGGGCCTGTGAACGCACGGGTCCACGACAGGTGCCGGTTGCGCAGCCGGGGCGAACAAATGGGCAGGCCGGGCGCTGCAAGGAAGTCTGGCAACAGGTCGGTATCCGTCGGTCCCCTGCGGCTGCGCGGCCGTCAGCCGGGGCGCGGCCGGCAATACGCGGGGCGAGGGCTGGGGCAGTATGGGCCCTTTTCTCTGCGTATTGTGAGCGGGTCGGGCGGATGAACCAGATTCAGGAAGCGGGGGCGGTTGCCCCGAGAGTCGGTGGAAAGAGGCGCTGCAGGGACGGCGACTGAAACTGTTGGGTTCCGGGGCTGCGCATGCGGCCGACCTGCAGCAGCTGCTGGCCCGCACGGCGCTGTTTTCCAGGGCTGGGGCGCAAGGAATCGCTGCTGCTGGGGGCGGTGATGCACGTGTATGAGGCCCATGCAGGGCAGACGGCTGATCACCGAAAGGCGATTCGGGCGACTATGATGCTGCTGATGCGTGGCTCGGTGGACGTGGTGCGCCGCAATGGCCACAACTTCCCGGTACGCATTGCGATGGCCAAGCCCGGCCAGACGCTGGGCGAGATGTCGATGGTGGACGGCCAGGTGCGGTTTGCGTCGTGCGTGGCGCAGACGGAGTGCCGGGTGGCGGTGCTGAGTCGCCCTGCACTGCTGGCACTGCTCAAGCGCGAGCCGGTGCTGGGCAACAAAGGTGCTGCTGAAGCTGGTGAGCCTGCTGTCGGACCGGCTGCGCCGAGACGAGCGCGCAGCTGGTCAACTGCGTGGGGACGCGGCCGGGCTGCGTCTGGGGTACCGTGGCCGGCCTGCTGCCGGCAGCGGCGGTCTCCGCTTTCGCACAGCCTGGTGTGGAGGACGTTTGCCCAGCCGGGCGTTCTGGTGTCGAGGAGGCGTTTGCCCAGCCGGGCGTTCTGATGCCGGGGAGGCGTCTGGTCGGCCGGGCGTTCCGGTGCGGTTCAGCGCAGTTCGATGGTGCCGCTGGCGGTGAGGGTGATGGTGGTGTCACTGCCCTGGTCGGCCAGGCTGGGCATGCTGCCCTCGTCCCTGGCCATGCGCGGGGCGGCGGCAAAAGCCACCACGCCGTCGTTGTTGCCTTCGCTGTGGTGGCTGGTGCCCAGTTTAATTTGTTTGATTTCGTAACTTTTGTAGCCGAAAGCCTCGGCGGTGGCGCAGCGCGGCACGGAAGGCGTCACGGCTTCATGATCAGAGCGGTTTTCTTCGGCGCGGCGGCGGGGCGTGCTGAGCTGGTAGGTGACGCCGTCGAGCTGCAGGCTGCTGGCCAGCTGGCCCGGCCAGTCGGGCCACGGCGGCGGTATCGGTGCCTTCGAGGGTGAGGTTGCCACGGACCTGCCAGCCGTCACGCTTGCCATTCTGCGTCCATTCCGGGCTGGTGTTGATGCCGCTGGCCCAGGCGCGTACGCCGGGGTTGCCCTTGGCTTTGTCGAGGGCGGCGTTGATGGCCTCGATGACCTGGGTGTTCAGGGGTTTCGAGATTCTTGCCGCTGCTTTCCTTGACAGAGCTGCACGCGCATTTTCGTCGTTGGGCACGCTGGCTGGCCGAGGCTTCGAGATCGACGCTGGGGCCGGCCGCGAGGCGAGCGGTGCTGCCGGCGGCGATCAGGCCAGCCACAGGACGGGCCGCCTGCGTGCGGAGATGTGGGGCAGGTCGGGGGACCGACCTTGGGCCGGGCTTGGCCGGGCGGGGCGAGGCGTGAACGGAGCGGGTGTGAGGTCGATGGCCGTTTGGCGGCTGGAAGGTTCGAGGACCATGGCAAAGTTCCCTGATGGAAGGGGCGGGGACGACTGTCCCCCGACATGCTCTAACGTACGAGGGCGCCCCAGAGGACTACAGACTGCCATGGTGCGAATAGGTGGTTCCTGCCTCATGGAGCAGGGCGCTCCCTGTCAGTGCAGTTCGAGAATGCCCGTGGCGCTGACCGTGACAGTGGTTTTTCCGGGGGCCATGGGCAGCACGTGTGGGGTTTCCTCGTCTTTCACCTGGTGCAGGGGGCCGCGAGGTGAGCCTGATCCATGTGGAGGGTTCGGGCGACTGCGCTGAACGACAGCCACCTGGTGTGACTGGGTTCCCCTGCAGTTGTTGCCCATGTCGATCTTGCAGATGACGTGCGGCTGAAGCCGAATGATTCGGCCAGCAGGCGGGCACAGGTGAAAAGGCCTCACCCAGGCGCAGGGAGCAGCCGTTCTCGGCTTCGTGCCGGCGTGCTTCGCTGAGGGAATGGTGACTGTCACTGATGGTCATGCTGCGGGAGGGGCACCGGCCAGCTGTCATGGCATCGAAATCACGGCTTTCCAGTATCAGGGCATCCCGTGACCTTCCAGCGCAGGAACCTGCCGTGCTCGTCCTCTTGGCGGTGGGGCGGATGTCGTCGATGCGGAGTGGTCACACTGGCGCAGGCCCGTGCCGTTTCCAGGGGCGTCGCGCAGAATGCCGATCACCTGTTCGTTGAGGCGACGGCTGTCCTCGCCGTCGCGCTCTGCTGCACAGAGTTCAGGCGCGAGGGAGTCGTTGGGCACTTCGGTGCTGATGCTGGCCTCCACATCGATGGTGCGGGAAGCGGTCAGGTGCCTTTTTGTTGTGTTGCCAGCCGGCTGGGCGGGGAGAGGGGGCGTGCTGTCTTGCGTCATGATGTTTCTCCTTGACCGGAGCACGCATCATGCACGCGCGGGCCTGAAAAGTGTGCTGCTGTGCGGGAAGGGGCTGCGGGAATGCCGGATCAGGGCGACAGACGGCGCGCAGGGCCAGGGCGCCGGCGATCAGCGCCGGGCCGCGGGTAGCTCCTGGCGCAGCAGGCGGATTTCAGGCGATGAGGCCGCCGTCAGGGGGCGTTGTCGAGGTGAACATCACCCTGGTGCCAGCGGGCGATGTTGCGGGTGATGTAGCCATGCCGATGCGGAGCCGCCGCTGTTGCGGTTGCGGGAGGGTTCCAGACGCACGAAGGGTTCGAAGACGCGCTCGCGAGTCGGCCTCGGGGATGCCAGGGGCGTGGTCGCGGATGAAGATGCGCAGCTGGCGCGGGCTGTCGACCACGCTCATTTCCACCCGGTTGCCGTAGCGGATGCCGTTGGAGATGAGGTTGTTGATGGCGCGGCTTGAGCATGGCGGGTTCGGTGGGGGTGGCGGCGTTGGCCTGGCGGCCAGCTTGATGGGGTGCCGGTGTCGCCCCAGTCGGTGATGATGCTCTCGAGGCAGGGGCGTTGATGTCGACAGGGTAGCGTTCGCGCGATTTGCCCAGTTCGGCAAAGAGATCGAGCGACGAGCCGACCAGATCCTCCATTTCCTTCAGGTCGTGGATGAACTTTGCCGCGCTGGGCCTCGGGCAGCAGTTCGGCGCGCAGCCGCATGCGGTGATGAGGGGTGCGCAGGTCGTGCGAGATGGCGGCCAGCAGGCTGGAGCGCTCGATGATGTAGCGCCGGATGCGCTCTGCGTCTCGTTGAAGCGGGCAATGAGGCGCTGCGCAGCTCGATGAGACCGTGAGCGGGGATGATGACGGGGTGGTCGCTGTCGCCGCCCGCCGGGTTCTTGCCGATGCGCTGGACGGCGCGGTCGAGCTGGCGCAGCGAGCGGGTGATCATCCGGCCGATGAACAGCGACATGAGAAGATGATGGCGGCCCAGATGAGCAGACGCGGCAGCAGGGCCTCGACCTGGCTGAGCGGCTCCTGGGGCATGCGCACGAAGAAGGCTGCCGTGGAGCCGTCTTCCAGTTCGATCTGGGCCACTACCGAGAAGGTGGCCGGCAGAAGGAAGTAGAAGCGCCGGGCGATCCAGTTCTCGAAGGCATTGGCACTGGGGGGTTCGACTTCGTCAGGGGGTCTGGGCGCGGGCGGCGCGGGTAATCTCCACCGTGGTGAGCAGCGGCGGATTCATCGCGTCGCGGATGTCGGCGGCAAAGTTCTTTTCGTACTCGTTGAGTTCGGCAAAGCCGCTCTCGATGTCGATGGGCTGGTTGCCGAGCTGGATGCGAAAGTCGCTCTTGGCGCCCAGCTCGGTGACGACGGCGTTTAGCGCGCCCGGGCGGGATGCGGTTGATGAGGCTGGCCGTGCGGGCGATGCGGCTGGCCATCTGTTCGGCGTTGAGCCGGTAGATGGAACTGCCCCGGTCGAAGAAGTTGAGCAGCTGGCTGGCCGCCTGTGACAGCAGCAGCGAGGGCCGCCAGCACCAGCACCATGCGGCCGTAGAGGAGCCGGGCAGGAGCTTCATGGCAGGCCGGGGAAGCCAGATGCCGTGTGACGGGCGTATGTGTTGCAGCGCAGGCGGGGGCACGTCGCCTGGCTGACCGCCACCGCATGACGAGCTGACGCAGTGCAGCACCCAGGGTCTGCGACCGCCGAAAACCATGCTGCAGGTCCGTGTGGTGCGAGGGCGGGCGCAGCAGGGCAACGCCCAGTGGACTGGCAGGCGTGCCGGGGTGGCGGGAGGTCAGGCCACGCGCTCGACATGGGCTACGCGAGGATGTAGCCCTCGTTGCGGATGGTCTTGATGATGCGCGGTTCGCGGGCGTCGTCGTTGAGGCGGTTGCGCAGCCGGCTGATCTGACGTCGATGCTTCGGTCGAACGGCGTGGCTTCACGCCCCAGCGTGAGGTCCATGAGCTGGTTGCGGTCGAGCACGCGGTTGGGGTGCTGGATGAGCACCGACAGCAGCCGGTATTCGGCCCCGAGCGGCACGATGACGTTGTCAGGGCGAGATGAGGTGGCGGGCACCGGAATCGAGCGTCCAGCCGGCAAAAGCGCACCTGCTGGGCGTCGCCGAGGCTGGGGGCAGGGTGCAGGGTGCGCCGCAGCACGCGCCCTGATGCGGGCCAGCAGCTCGCGCGGGCTGAAGGGCTTGCCGAGGGTAGTCGTCGGCGCCCCATTTCGATGCCGATGATGCGGTCGACCTCGTCGGCCCGGGCGGTGAGCATGATGACCGGCACGTTCGAGCGCGAACGCAGCTCACGGCGAGACGGTGAGCCGTCCTCGCCCGGCATCATGACATCGAGGATGATGATGTCGGGGCGCGATTCGTCGAAGAGCTGGCGCATTTCGGTGGCGTCGCGGGCGACGCTGACCGTGATGCCGTTCTGGCTGAGGTACTCGGCCAGCAGGGGTACAGATTTCCGCGTCATCGTCGACGACGAGGGACGTGATCGAGCATTCCTGGTTTGTCTGTTGGGTTACTCCATGTATTCCATGAACTCCAGCGGATCGAAGGGAGAGGCTCCGGCGGGGCCGGATGCGACCAGGGCCATGGGAGCGCGGGCTATGGGCACAGGGCTGCAGGACCATCAGGGTCCATGGAACCCAGGCCACATGACCACAAAGGGCGACACCGCGACCATGAAGCGCGAGACCACGAGGACCACGAGGACCGGGACCACGGCACCAAGGACACCAGGGCCACGGGAGCACAGGTCAGCCATCCACCCTAGATGGGGCTGCTTTCCCAATATTTAAACCCCTGACTGGCGCGATTGGCGGCCAGATGTGTAAAACTGGGGGTAAGGAGGGGCAAGGCGAGTTGAGTGCGAAGGCGTGAGCTGCGACTGTCTGCAAAGGCGGGATAAAGAGGGGCAGCAGCGCGGGCAGGGAACGGTGCAGTGGCGCACACAAGGGGGCTTCCCCGGACGATGGATGACCGAGGGCAGCAATCATGCCGGGGTTGGCTGGCACTCGAAGCCCTGCCTGTCCGGGACACGAACACGTGATGACAGACAGTGGCGCTAGTGACGGGAAAGCACTGGAACAGATGGGGGACCGCGACGCGCACTAAGCGTCCACTAAGTTACCAAATGCAAAATATGCTTCCTGCCTGAGCCTGATCAAAAAGCCGGCCCGATGTGAGGCCGGGCCTTTTGAGTCAGGGGCGTGCGATCCTGTACCATCGTGGCAGTGTTCTGAGCCAGTACCTGTGGTGAGTTTTGCCACACGGGTACGTTGCGGGTCGGAGGGGCGGCGGTTTCGTCGGCGGAATATCGCGATGCCGAGCCCGGATGGGCAAGCTGCCCGTAATTGGGCAAGCTGCCTCGCCATCCCGGTTCCGGCGCCTGGAGGCTGCTCCGCCGAGGGTGTGTCCTGAATCGATGCAGATGGAGCGTCCCTGTTCCATCAGGGTATTTGTTCATGAGCTATCTGAAGCGGTTTTCTGTCACGGGCAGTGTTTGCCCATCTTCGCCTGTCTTTGGCCAGCGCGCGGCGCACGAAGTGCAGCGTCTGTCGGCCAGTTTTCGATCAGGTGGTGCTGGCCGGTATCGGGGCGGGGTGGTGGCATCCCGCGTGCTGCAGCTTCTTCCGGATACCCTGTTCTTCGAGATCGAATCCGGGTTTCGCCCACCACTTTCAGGCCCGGCATCCGTCGGCCCGGGTGATCGCCGATGGTGTCGAGAACACTACGATCATTTTCCCGAACTGCGGGAGAAGCGGGTGCTGCTGGCCTCGTTCATCCTCACAGCCGGTCTGTTCTACTCCGACGATATTGCCGACTTCTCCACCCATCTCTGCCAGAACGGCGGGTATGTGATGCAGATGCGTTACCTGCCGCACCGCGCTGAGCGCCCGCTTTTCGATGGCATGCGCGATCGGGGCGTGGAGAACGAGCGGCTCTTCACGGTGGCGCGCAATCTGCCGCCGGTATCGATGTTCGGCATGCATGCCAGGGTGGTGCAGCGCGCCAGCGCAGCAAGCACCCGTGGCAAGGCGGCAGCCAGGTCACACGCCAGCGTTCCGGCCGAGGAAGAGTACTGGCGGCCCGCAGCTCACGTCTTCGGTCTGACTCACGCGCCCGAGACCGGCGCGCCATTTTTGAGCAGCAGCACGCAGCTGTGCCGCTGGATGCCGACGCGTTGCCCGCGGGGATGCTGCCAGGCTCTGCCGTGTTCGCTGACGCGGTATCGGGCGGTGGGGCGCCGGGCTGCGCGGCTCCGGTCAGCGCGCCTGCGCACGTCCGCCTGAATCTGCCGGCCGGCAGCCACTGCCGTTGCAGCCACTGACGGATCGCCATCAATCGGGCCTGGCCCAGAATGTCATTGTCGCTGGGACCAGCAGATCGATCTGGGCTGCATCGGCACGGCCGGCCTGCTGTCCGAGCTGCATCATCAGCGGGTGATGCGCGTCGAGGCTGGGCGCTGTGCTGGCCAAGGGCAGCGGCGTCATGCGCTGCCTGATGTGGGCTGCGCGGGTATTCACCGTGACGTGCCTTGGTGTGCGCCCGTCTGTTGTGGCAACAGGCGCAGCGGTGCCGGGCGTGGCCGTGCCAGGCAGGGCTGTACCGAAGTGGCCTTTCCGGACGTGGTCAGTGCCGGACGCGCCGTGCCGGGCGTGGCTGCGCTGGATGAGATTTTGCCGGATGAGGTTCTGCTGGACTGGGTCGGCGTGCTTGACGACCGTGCCGGATGCAGTTGCGCCGGGGTGCCGTGCGGCTGTCCGTGCCCTTCCTCGGAGCGAGGGCGCGGCGGACGTTCTGTGGTACGTGACGGACCGTCGTTGCCGGACAGCAGGGGCCTGGCATGCGCTCCGGCTAGGTGCCGGGGCTGCGGCTGGCTGACCCATGGTACGTGCGCAGGCCGGCTGCCTGGTTGAGCGCAGGATCGGCGACCACCCGGCGCTGCGTTCCAGGGCCCGGCGCAGGGGCGCCTTCCAGAGATGACCCGGTTGCGTGCCTGCACGTGGGCTGCCCACGCCGGGGTATTGCCGAGCTGTCGGGGCGGGGCGGCCTGCGCCTTCGGATTGGGCGCGATGAACAGGGCATTCTCGCCATGGCGCAGCAGGATGCCCTTGTGCACGCCTTCTACCGCCAGTACGTTGCCAACGGCCTCGCAGCCGAGCAGGGGCGCCGGCATCGTCGAAGCAGGCCAGATCGCTGGGGACGGGCTGTTCGAATTCGGCATAGGTGTGGCTGCCGTCGTCGAGGGCAGCCGTCAGGCCGTAATGGTGCCGACCTGATAGTTGAGATAGTAGGGCTCGCCGGCCGGGTCGGTCCGGCTGGTCTCCTGCACGGCTTCGGGTGTCAGCATGGCCTCGAGGATCTGCTGGGAGGGCAGTGTGGTGCAGGCAGGCAGCAGCACGGCCGCCATCAGGGCTGCAGCCAGAGGGCGGACGCCCCGGAGCGACGCGAAGGTGGACTGCATGCGGGGCATGGCGCGTGGTCCGGGGGTAGGGTGTTGTCGAGGGCGTCACTGGCGTGAGTGTCTGGCGCGTCGGCGCTGTGAAGGGCCTGGCTGTGGAGAATCTGGCTGTCGAAGACCTGGCTTTGGGGGACCTGGCCGAGGGAGGAAGCGGGTGGAGACCATGGGAACTCCTGCAGGGGTGGGGCGGGGCAGTTGATGAATGACGATGGCACGCAGGCCAGCGGATGTCGGACAACAGGGCGCTGCACCGCCTGCCGAGGGGATTTGTTGGCAGATGTCCGGATGGCCTAGGCCATATGGATGAATCGCCCGCTCTGCTGAGACTGGCTGCCGGTTTTCAGGGAACGGGGCCTGCGCCGTGTCTGTCCTCACTGTGCTGATGCTGCTGCTGATGGGATGTGGCGGCGGCTTTCTGGCTGGCCTGCTGGGCGTGGGCGGCGGGATGGTGCTGGTGCCCTTTCTGGTGATGATCTTCGACGCCGAAGGCATGGTGGCACCGGAGCGGCTGGGTGCAGACCGGCGCTGGCCACGGCGCTGGCCACCATCATGTTCGTCGCTGTCCAGCATGCGGGCGCATCATCGCAGAGGGGCGGTGCAGTGGCCGCTGGTGGTGCTGATGCTGGCAGCAGGCATCCTGCTGGGCGGGCAGCTGGGCTCGCGGGTCGTGGCCTGGCTGCCGGGGCAGGCTGTCACTGGTGTTTGCGCTGTTCGTGGGCTGGTCGGCCAGCCGGATGCTGCGCGGGGCCAGACAGGTGACTTCCACGGGGCGCCCCCTGCCCGGACGGCTGGGGCTGATGGCCGTGGGGACGGGTATTGGGGTGCTTTCGGCGCTGTTCGGTGCCGGAGGTGGTTTCATCACCGTGCCTTTTCTGGCGGGACACGGGTGCCCATGCCGAAGGCGGTGGCCACCAGTGCGGCCTGCGGTTTTCCGATTGCCGTGTCGGGCACGCTGGGCTACATGGTGCTGGGCTGGTGGCAGGGCCTGCCCGGTGGTGCGCTGGCGTTTCTGGAGGTGCCGGCCCTGCTGACCATCGTGCCGATGAGCATGCTGTTTGCGCCGCTGGGGGCGCACATGGCGCACTGTCTGCCGGTGCCCACGCTGAAAAGCGGCTGTTTGCCCGCCTGCTGATCGTGCTGCGATTTGCGTGCTGGTGCGCTGCGGGGATAAAAAGTCGCGATTGGCGCCAGGGAGGGCCGGCGTACCTTTCGCCGCCCTCCCGGGCCAGCCCTGGGTGGCCATGTGCGTCATGCCGGTGCGTGAGCCTCAGGCCGGCAGGAAGCCGTCGATGGACAGGTAGCGTTCGCCGGTGTCGTAGGCAAGCCCAGCACGCGCGCGCCCTCTGGGCAGCTCGGGCAGCTTGCTAGCAATGGCGGCCAGCGTGGCACCCGACGGATGCCCACCAGCATGCCTTCCTTCGCGGCGGCTTCGCGGGCGAAGCGCCTTAGCATCCTCACCGTCGACGGTGATCACACCATCCAGCAGGGAGGTGTCGAGGTTCTTCGGAATGAAGCCGGCGCCCAGCCCCTGGATGGGGTGTGCAGGCCGGGCTTGCCACCGGAGATGACGGCCGAGGCCACCGGCTCCACGGCATAGGCTTTCAGGTTGGCCCATTTCTGTTTCAGTACCTACGCCGCTCAGGTGGCCGCCGGGTGCCCACGCCGCTGACCAGCACGTCAGCCCAGCGGGGAAGTCTCGATTTCCTCGGCCGTGGTGCGGATGTGCACGTCGTTGGCCGGATTCTCGAACTGCCGGCATCCAGGAGTGGGGGTTTCGATTGTGACGCGAGTTTCGCGGGCGCGTTCGATGGCGCCGGGCATGCGCTCACGCGGGTGTGAGTTCGAAGCGGGCACCGTAGAGCCCAGCATCAGGCGGCGGCGCTCCAGCGACATGGACTCGGGCATGACCAGGATCAGCTGGTAGCCCTTGACGGCCGCCACCATGGCCAGACCCACGCCGGTGTTGCCGGAGGTGGGTCTCGATAGTGGATGCCACCGGGCTTGAGCTTGCCGCTTTTCGGCATCTTCGATCATCGACAGGGCGATGCGGTCTTTTCAGCGAGCGCCGATTGAACTGTTCGGACTTGATCCAGACTTCATGATCGGGGCCGAACAGCCGGTTGATGCGGATTTCCGGGGTGTTGCCGATGGTAGCGAGGATGTTGTTTGCTTTCATGGTGTGAATGGATTCGTTGGAAGTCCTGTCCAGCAAGGGAGCGGGCCATGCGGGCGGCCACACGCGCAGCCTGCAGGCATGCGGCACCTGCACGGCCAGACCACAGGGACATGTGACTGCGCGGTACGGCGGTCCACGCGCCCAGACCGCAGGGGCCGTGTGACCGATGGTACGGCAGCCGGAACGGCCGGACCGCATGACCGCATGGTACGGTGGCTGGCGCGCCCATTGCCGGAAACCCCGGAAGCGGGCATGCCTGAAACCGTACGTGGCCATCGTTGTCCGGCCTGGCAGGTTAGCCCTGCTGCGCCTGGCGCCCGGCCGATACGCGGTATCGGGCATTCGCGGGAGACGCGCTGCACCTGCGTCACGTTCTGTCGGGGCCGTGAACGTCGGGGGCTGATCAAGGGCGATGTTCGTGCCGGCCTTGCGAGGGAGCAGCCTTCCAAGCGTTTGGCTGCAATTTTGGCGCATCATCGCGCTCCGATGACAGGAAGGATTATGGCGAGAAAACGCATGAGACAGGCCACGGTGATGGCACCGGCAGGTGCAGGGGATGCCGCTGCGGACCTGGTGCTGGACGCAGCCGAAGAGCAGCGGTATGGAACGAGGCCCAGCTGGCCGAACCGGTGACGCAGCGCCGCAGATGCGGAGTCTGGACGGCCACCGTCAGGGGGCCATCGATGCTGAGGCGTTCGCAGCAGCACGCCATGGCGGAGCAGGTGACGGCTGCAGGCCGTGCCGAGGCGCATCGGCCTGCGTCACCGCAGCCGGATCCCGCACTGACTGGATCGGCTGGCTGGCTGCAAACGGTGCGACTGCCGATGGTGGCGCTACCGGTGGTGCGGAGATGGTGCCTATGGGCCGGACGCGTTCGACCGCCTGCCTGGTCAAGCGGGGGCGCGGGGGCGGTGCTGCGCAGTACTGCGTATTGCCGTGGCTGCTGGAGTGCATCGCTGCTGCTGCCACGACGATCCGCGCATGGCGGCTGTGGCCGGTGGCCGACAGTTGCTCAACGCTGGCTGGTTGAGGCGATGGTGGCGGCACTGGCCACCTTCAGTGCAGGCACGTGCGGTGATACGACGCAGCGCATTGCCGCGCCGGACGATCTGAAGTGGGCCTAGCTCGCCGGCGCGTGGCGCCCTGGAGATCGTGGTGGATGAAAGTCCCGCCACGGGCGTGGCGCGCTGGGCGGTCCGAGCCTGGCGCATGGCGCCGCGAGTCGCGCCATGCGGCATGCTGCTGGCGCTGGGGGCGCTGATGCAGCCGGCGCTCCTGGCGGGCCATGGCGCCGGACGCTGGGCTATCCGGATGCGCAGGCCGGTGCGCTGGCGGGCGCGTGATCGACCTGGCTTCCGTGAGTCCGCAGCCGGTTATCGAACAGGGCTTTTCTGGCGGCACTCTGGCCCCATCTTCACCCACATGGCCCGCTGCTGGGTCCCTGCCGGCACCGGCTGGTATATCTGATCCTGGCCCCACCACACACCCACCCCCCACGGCTGATGCGGGCCGTGCCGTCCAGCGTTACTCGCCCCGTCCGGACAGCTTGCGCCGTCCGACGCCAACCGTGCCGTCTGACGGTGCGGCCGCGATGCGGCGGGTGATGACGGCCTGGCGACATTGGCAGTACCCCCAGATTGCTACAGGGATGTGGCCGAAGCAGGAAAACCGCACTGCTAAAATCAGCACTTTGACTTTTGCCGTTTTGGGGTTGTGGCGGGCCTGCCGGCGGCAGGTACGCAACCTTCGGAGCCAAACGCATGAAACTTGCTCGCCGATGTAAAACTGCGCCGCTGGCTGCGCGTTGATGCTGAGTGTTTGCCGGGTGCCGCCGTGGCGGAACCGGCTGCGGAAAGCCACCAGGCACCGGCTGCCGGCACCTCTGCCGTGCAGGGCGGGTAGTGCAAAGGCGCCTGCACACGGAAGGGGCGGCCAGGGGCAGCAGCCACGAGGCTGCAGCAGCATCCGTCAGGTTCCTCGTCCTCCGGTTCGGCGTCGTCTGCGTCCCGCTCGGCATCGCCTGCGGCCGGCACAACAGCGTCTTCTTCCGGCACTGCAGCATCTTCTTCTGGTGCAGCAGCGTCTTCTTCCGGCTCGGCCGGGGCTGCTCCAGCTGGCAAGGCTGCGGCCGGTACCGCGCCTTCAGGCACTGCCCCGTCATCGTCCACCGGCGCCGACGCAGCCTGCCCACAAGGTCGAGGCCGAACTCAAGGTCGGTTTCGTGTTGCCCACTACGCCCGATGGCAGTGGCTGGTCACGCTCGCACCAGAACGGCATCGACCTGCTGCGCGATAAGCTGGGCGACCGGGTGCAGGTCTCCGTGCTCGACAACGTCCGGGATGTGGATGCCGAAAAGGCCTTCCGCCAGCTGGCGGATGAGGGCAACTTCGGCTCATCATCGGCACCGGCCCGAGCTATGACGGCCTGATGCGCCGTCTGGCGCTGAGCAGGATGTGCGCTGGGAAGTGGCCGAGCTGGACACCTCGGCCGGCAACATCCGCGCTACGGTGCCCCGATCGTGCGAGGGCGTGTATCTTGCCGGCGTAGCCGCCGGCAAGATGACGAAAACCGAGTCGTGATCGGCCCCGTGGCGCCGGGTGCCCATTCCCGGGTGGTGGTGCGACGCCGATGCCGCGTGCGCTGGGCGCGAGTTTCGTCAATCAAACGACGGCCCGGGGTGAGAGGTGTTTCTGGATCAACGGCTGGAACGACCAGTCCGCGAGAGCCGAGGCCACGATCAGACGCTGATCACCACCGGGCCCGATGATGATCCTCTCAGCACCGGTACCGACGAGGCCCTGAAAGGCGGGCCGGGCGGGTGGGCAAGTACGGTTTGGCTGCAGGCCTCCGATGCCGCAGTGTGCGCGCGGTTATGCCGTAAGGCCCATCTGCCGGTGGCCTCTCGGCTGGGGCGAGTATTACGTCCAGAGTGCCAATCAGTGCCGTCGGGCCGCTGGTAGCCCACGCCCACCTGGCAGGGCGTGAGAGGGACGGCCGGGTCGATCTGGCCGCCCTGTCCGAAAAGAACCCTTTTCCCCCGAGGCACGTGCCGCCGTGCAGGAAAAGCGCGAGGCCCTGAAGAAGGGCGCGCTGCAGATCTGGAAGCCCGCTGGTCACGGTGGATGACCGTGAGCTGCTGCCCGCCGGCAAAGGTGTTGACGGACGACCGCCCTCGAAAGCCCTGATGGCGCTGGTCAAAGGGCGTCGAGGGCCAGGTGCCCGCTGGCCGCCGAACGCACCACGCCGCACGCCGAAAAGGACCATACAGGATGTCGAGTCACTGATCGCGTCGTCGCCTCGCTGCTGGCTGCTGGCGGTGCGCTGCTGTCGCAGTTGGGCAGCGGAAGCCGCTGCAGGCGCTGACCAACCCAGAACCACCCTTGCCTCGCAGGCGCACACCCCCACACCCACACACCACCCACCCCCACCCCACACCCCAACCACCCCCCGCGTCGCCCGCTGTGCAGCCGCAAAGGCGCCGGCCAGGCGCCGCTGCAGGTGGGTGGTGGGCTTTCTGTACGGCGCCCCATCGACCCGCACTGCCCAGCCACACTGCATGCGCTGAGCGCCGAGTACCGTAGGAAAGAAGCAGCTGGGCCCGCGCATCGAACTGGTGCCGGCCGAGCGCGTGACCGAGGCAAGGAGGCCGGGCGCGTGCAAAGGCGCAAGATGTGCGCCGACGGCCGCCAGCTGGGTGTTCGGCACTCCCGTGCGGCTTCATCGACGCCATCGTCCGGTGGCGCGCGATATCCGGCGAGGTGCGCTTTCGAGGAGCAATGCCGGCTTCAAGACGACCGACAACGCGTTCATGGCGTCCGCTACTACCGGGCGCGCTATCTGGCGGCGTACTGGCGGCCTATGCCAGCAAGGCCAGGGTGTTGCTTGTGGCCTATGTGGCGCCCATCCCGGTACCTGAGGTGGTGCCAGGGCATCAATGCCTACACGCTGGGGCCCGGGCGTATGAATCCGGAAGGCCGTGGTGCGTGTGTACTGGACCAGCTGGCGGTGATCCAGGGCTGGAGCGCGGGGCCACCTACGGCCCGTTGTCGCAGGGGGCGGATGTTTTTCACCCACCATACCGACACCGTGGCGGTGGCCGAGGTGGCGCGCGACCGCAAGCTCAAGTTCATCGGCTTCCAGGGCGACTATCGCAAGATGCTGCCCCGCAATCTGCTGCTGGGCTCGGTGCTGCCCAGCTGGAACGCCTATTACCTGCAGCGCACCCGCAGTCTGCTGGACGGTACCCGGGAACCCGACCGGCCACCTGGGGGTGAGTCTGGGCCGACGGCATGGGTGCGGCTGGATGTCAGCGGCGCCGCGCTGTCCCTGAGTGACGCGCCGGCAGCGTGAGCGGTGCGGCGGCAGCTGGTGAGCGGGCGCCGCCACGTGTGCAGCCTGAGCCGCTGCGCGCGACGACGAGCACCATGCGTCATCTGCACCGCGCCCGACAGCGTGCCTGAGACGCATGGCTGGTGGACGCGGTGCTCTGCCGTGGGGTGATCATAGTCAAGATTTTCCCGGCCGCGACGCTGGCGCGCGACGGCGAGAGGCTGTACGCTGACGTAGAAACCCCGCTTCCTCGGACATCCCGAAGCGTTTTCTTCGCTGGCTGACGGTTACCTCAGACCCTTGCGCTGCATGCGTGGCCTTGGCCACGCCGGTTTGGCCGCGGCAGCGGCGCATACATCGACGCGTCGTGCCGCGGGCCGGGCTGGCCTTTGCGGCGCGGGCCTTCTCGGCGCGCGGTTTTGGCGGCCCTGCGCGAAGCTTTCGGTGCAGCGGCCTTGGGCGCGCGCAGCTGCGCGAGTGGTGGCTGCACCTGCCTGCAGGGTCGCGGGTTTGCGGGGCGGCCGGTCTTTTCTGCAGCCGCCGCTCAGCCCGGAGTCTGCGCGCCTTGGGCGCCGGCCTGCGCGGCACCCGGCGCGTGCCTCGGCCTGCGCCCATGCGCCGTCGGCCCTTCTGGCGGGCTTCCGCACGGGCTGCTGGCTCGGCCAGCCGCCTTCGCTTCGGCGGCTTCGGCCCGCTGTAAACTGGCAGCAGCGAGCGCGGGCGCTGGCCGAGCCGGCATCACCGGCACGCTGGCCTGCCCTCGGCCGAGGCCTGCGCCCCGTCCTGCGCCTGAGCTTTGAAGCCGCTTCGGAACTGGCTGGCGGCGCTGTCGTCAGCCGACCCGGCCGCTGACCTTTTCCCGGCAGTTTTGAGTCTTTTTCCACTTTCTGGGGCTTGAAGCACCAGCCATGGACCTTGACAGCGGCAGTTTGCAGCGTCGTTCCAGACGCACGGCCATGGCTGCGTCGTTTTCGTGGATGGCTTCCACACAAAGCCATGTTTGCCCACGTCGGTCCCGCCGTAGATGGAGTGCGTCGGAGTTGAAGATCTCCCGCCAGCTGTGCCACGGCGGGGCGCCCAGCCGGTAAGTGCGTAGACGCGGCGTGCGTTAAGAAGATCACCCATCGGCGTGTCTCGTTTGATTGCCGTGACATGCAGGTAGGCCAGCACGCTCTAGGCCGAGTCGTCGGCGCTGATCCCTCCGAAGCCGCGCGCGCTGCGTCGAAGTCGCGCTGGTGCAGGGCCGGCCGGGTGCGCATCAGGTGGTTATTGAGGCGCGCCCACGATGTGCTTGATGCCCACGTGATAGTAGGTGTCGGCCGCATCAGTTCAGGCTGCCTTCGTGCGCCCATTCCGTCCACTGGCCGAACTCGCCGCCCAGAGACAGCAGTTTCTTGCCGGGGTGGGTCCATCAGGCCAAAGAGCAGGCGCAGGTTGGCAAACTTCGCCAGTCGTCACCGGGCATCTTGGTCAGCAGGCTGCCCTTGCTACACCACTTCATCGTGCGAGAGCGGCAGCACAGAAGTTCTCGTTGAACGCGTGAGCAGAGGCTGAAGCTCAGTGCGTTCTGGTGGTAGCTGCGTAGACCGGGTCTTTCTCGAACCACGACAGCGTCGTCATCCAGCCATGTTCCACTTCATGCCGAAGCCCAGACCGTCTCGGGGTTTCGGGCGTTGTGTGTGCCGCCCCAGACCGCGGACGCGAGACGCCACGCCGTGGATTCTTCGGCGATGGTCTGCACGTCCGGGGAAGTCGCGTAGATGCTCTGGTTGAGCTGGCGCAGGAAGTGGATGGCCTCCAGGTTCTCGCGGCCACCAGGCGGTTGGGAACCCACTCGCCGTCCTTGCTGGATGGTCCAGATACAGCATGGAGGCCACGGCGTCCACACGCAGGCCGTCGATGTTGTATTCGTCCAGCCAGAAGGCGGCGCTGGAGAGCAGGAAGGCGCGCACCTCGTGGCGACCGTAGTTGAAGATCCAGCTGTTCCATTCGGGGTGGGAAGCCCTGGCGGCGGTCGGCGTGCTCGTACGGTTCGGTGCCGTCGAAGCGGTGCAGGCCGTGGGCGTCACCGAAGTGCGAGGGCACCCAGTCAGAATGACACTCGATGCCACGCTGGTCAGGTAGTCGACGAAGAACTTGAAGTCTTCGCTGCCGTAGCGGGCGGTGGGGCACGTAGCCGACGGTCTGGTAGCCCCGAGCGATTAAGAACGGGTGCTCGGTGATGGGCATCAGCTCGACGTGGGTGAAGCCCATCGACCGCACGTAGTCGGCCGGATTTGGGGCGATGTCGCGGTAGTTCAGGAAGCCCTGCGGGTTGTCGCCGGGGCGCATCCACGAGCCCAGGTGGCATTCGTAGATGGCAATGGGAGCGTCCAGCGCATTGGCCTTGGCGCGGACCTTCATCCACTCCTGGTCGTGCCACTCGTGCGAGAAGGTCAGCGATGCGGGTGGCGGTGCGCGGCGGTTCTTCCCACGAGAAGCCGAACGGGTCGCCCTTCTCGAGCCACTCGCCGGTGGCGCCGGAGAGGATGCGGTACTTGTAGCAATCGCCCACCGTGGCGCGGGGAACGAAGCCTTCCCAGATGCCGGAGCTGTCGCCGCGAACGCTCAGCGGGCTGGCGCCATGCTGCCAGCCGTTGAAGTCGCCGATGACTTCCACTTCGCGGGCGTTGGGGGCCCAGACGGCAAACCAGCAGCCCTGTTCGGCGGGCTGCCCTTCCTGGGTGCTGAAGCTGCAGGGATGCGCGCCCAGCCAGCGGTACAGGCGGTTGTTCGTGCCCTCACGGAAGTAGTAGATGTCGTCTGCCGTGGGCACGGGGGGCGCCTGGAGCGTCCGGGCCGGATGGTGTTGGTCAGGCGAGTTGTTCCCCGTAGTCATAGAGAGCCTCCAGTAGCCGTTGGGCCGTAGGGGTTACTCAGGAGACAGCGCCTGGTTGAGGTCGTCGAGACGGTCGGCATAGGCCGCCAGGGTGAGGGCGTTGTCCGCACCCTCATGGAGCCGGCTGTGACAATGCTTCTGCCAGCGCTGTTTTTCTTCAGCATTGAGCATAGCCGGAAACTGCCTTGCACGGTACCTGAAAGACAATTCTTCGAGTCGGGGATCTTCGAATGAAGGTACGGAAATATGATCTATCTCAATGAGTTGATAAGTGTGTCGCCGGTGATCCGTCGCCCGGGGTCTGGTTTGCAGTCGAATGGTCTGCCCCGGTGCTGCCGGCGTCGTGCCTGGCGTCATCGGTGTCGTGCCGGTGGCCTCATGCACGCCTGTACGGGCGCCGTGATCTGTGTGCACCCGGCATTCCGGTGTGTCGTGTTCCCCTGCAAGGTCGCGCTTGCTGCATCTGATGCATCTGCTGGTTCCGTTTTGCCTGCCGGGCTCGTCGCTGCCGTCGCTCCGGCTGCCGCTCCGGTGAGAAGCATCCCTGCCGCATCGACACGTGCCCGCCAGTCGTCCAGCCGCCGGCGGTCGTCGCGTGCCGATGAAGCCATGCCGTACAGGTCACCGTCCACGTCGGGGCATGCTCTCCGCTCCGGCACCTCGCCTGCGCGGGTGCTGATCACGTCGGGCCACAGGCCGAAGAGCTGCAGGCCGATGCCGCGGGCCGCTTCCGTGTGGCGCTCGATGGCACCCAGGTCGATCTGCCAGCGGTCGATGACCTGGGTGTGAGCACCTTCAGGTTGCCGATGACGACGGGCGCCCTGTTGATGGCCAGGCTGTAGACGGGCAGGCGGTTCACGCCTTCGGGCAGCTCGCTGCCGTGCGGGTGAAGATGCGCTGCCGAAGGGATTCGGCATCCAGCGCCAGTACGTTCGGCGGATCATGCGCCAGATCCCAGACGATCAGCTCGTTTCTTTGTTGGTGGGGTGCCAGGCCAGTGGTTAGCACCGCCATGGCGCCGCGCTCCACGCCGTACATGGCGGAGATGTGAATGAAGGGCGGCCGCCGATCTCCTTGCACGGCGTGCTGCTGCAGCTCGGACAGAAGTTCCAGAGCTTTGGCTGGCGTTCGCGGATCAGCCGGCCCAGCGCGATGGTGGCGCGTACGACCGGACAGCGCATCGTGCGCCTGCTCGTGACCCAGCCCGTTGGCGGCGCTCAGGTGCTCCAGTTTGAAGGAGGGGCGGCCCTGGTCGTTGCGCGGCCATTCGATGCCATCGGGCCGCAGGGCGGCCGTGCAGCGGACCACGTCCAGCAGGTCCCCAGCGCTGCAGCCGTTGCGAAACTCCCGGTCGTAGGGCGGGCGCAGTGTGCGCCAGAAGAGATGGCGGGTGACCTCGTCGTCGAAGCGGATGGAGTTGTAGCCCACGCCGATGGTGCCGTCACGCCCCAGCTCGGCCAGGATGGTGTCGGCGAAGCGATATTCCGGCAGCCCCTCGGCCAGGCAGGTCTGCGGCACGATGCCGGTGAGCAGGCAGGCTTCGGGGGTCGGCAGGTAGTCGGCGCCGGCTGGCAGTAGATCATCACTCGGGTCGCCCACCCGTTCAGGTCGAGGTCGGTGCGGATACCGGCGAAACTGGGCCGCCGGTCAGCGCGGGTCGCGGCCGAAGTTTCGTAGTCGTGCCAGAGAGAAGCGTGTGTGGTCATGGGTGAGGGCGTGGCGGGTGCGCTGGCGTGTGTCCTTTGCTGTTCGTTCCTGTACTTCCATGAAAGCCGTTTGGGCGATGCAGGGGAGGCGTCAGGGACTGCACAGGAATAAGAGGGGTCGGGCATGGTACCAAGCGCTCGTCTCAATGTATCTGGCTGGGGGACGCCAGATGGGGAGGGTGTATCAGGTGATATCGATGTGTTGTGACAGTATGGCGTTTCCGATAGGGAGCCGGGTGTTCGGCGTGCCTGCAAAACGGTGATACACTAGGGGTGGCAGTGCCATTCTTGGGGATAGGCACCGGTGTTTCAGGTACTTAGAGTGGAACCGTGACGCATTTCCCGTGCGTGACCAGCATGCGATCCGGGCGCCTGTTGAAACCTGTTTACAGGCGCTGGGTGAGTGTGCTGCGTAACCGTTTACCCGGGCAGATTCTCTCCATCAGCCCGGTCCGAACCCCAGGAGGAGATTCGATCATGACCAGATCCCACACATCCGCTCCCGCCAGCGCTTCTGCCCGTCCTGCAGGACGCGGGCATTCCCCGTTTGTTGCCGCACAGGTTCACCCTGGCCTCATGCATGCGCATACGTCAGGCCGTGCTGGTTGGCATGGCCGTTGCGGCGCTGGCCGCCGCAGGCGGGGTGCATGCGGCCGAATCGGAAGCGGTGCCGGTGTCCATCGAGGGCAAGACGTTCAGGGTGGAAGCGCCGGTGCAGACGCAGGTGGTTACCGATGGTGTTGCCAGACGGGTGGAGGCCGGTACGACGGCGAATGGAGCACCGTCATCGTGACGCGGCTTTCTTCGCGGAAAAGGATCCGTCCGCGGACAAGGCGGAGGAGAACGGGCAGGCACAGGCGAGCAACCCGGCAGCCGGTGCTGATGGTGCCAATGGCACAGGTAACGCTGCAGATGCAGGCCTCACCTATAAAGCGAAGATCAAGCCGAAAGTGGTTCACACCAGGGCGGAGGACATGGAGCCGTTCGTGATTCACGCCGTCACGCCGCATTCGGTGTCCATGGCATGGGAGAGTGATCCCTCCGTGGTCTACAACATCTCGCGGAACGGTCAGCCCATCGCCCAGGTGAGCGGCGGGAAATATGTCGATGAAACGGTCAGCCCCGGGACGGAGTATCAGTACAGCATCGAACCAGCGACGGCAGCGGCGGGTGCGTCAGGCAAGCCCGGCATGTCCGGTGTGATTCAGGTTAGGACGCCGGATGCGTCAGGGGCTGGCGGTGTGGCGACGAAGGCGGCTGGGCTGGCTACGAAGAAGATGCAGACGGGTGGTCCGACGGTTACCATCTACAAGCGAAGGACATTTATTCCCAATGAGTGGGTGGAGGTCGATGGGTTGGCGAATGTAGCGTGCGGCGACGCCGACGTGCACAGAGATTTAAGATGATCGGGGCTGGAGTAATGATTTCTTTCTTGATCCCAATAAAACCGGACGGAAGTCACAGTGACAGCGGACTGGAGACAGACTCCTGCTGCTCTCGAACCATCAATTCATGTGTCTTCTACTACGTGGTACCACGACGGTGAACGGGATGTCCGAACCGCAAAGCCAAATATTGATTGGTTTTATGCTGTTGATGATGACGAAGGGTATGTTAAATTTTTCATTTTCCATGATATTGGAAATCCGTTTTGCAAGGGAAATTCGATTTTTTACAAGGAAGCTGTGGAGATGTGGAACGATGGTTCCGTACGTATTTCGGATGGTGTACGACGCAAGGCGCCCCGGCACGAGGCGCTGGTGATGCTGAGGTTCCCTGGCGAGAATGGGGATGTCTATCGGGGACCGTGGCGTCTGTTACAGATGGACAATTACGGATGAATCGTCTTGGGTGGCTCAATAGGTGTGGCGATGAAGACTACGAGGCATCACACAGCCTGTAACGCATCATAGTGCCCCGCAACGTGCAGGGCACCCTTCCCCACCGCAACCTCCACCATGCGCCGGCTGATGTTCCCCAAACCATCACCGGCACCCCAATAAAACATCAGGGCCTGCCCCCACGCAGGCCCGGCCGGCTCTGTTCAAAAACCACCGGATACGTCCCCGGCACCAGAATGTTCCTGTTCACATCCTTGATGTTGCGCAGCCCGCAGAACGCCATGGTGATGTCGGCCTCGTTGTAGATGATCTCCAGCGCTTTGGTCACGCCGGCCTCACCCATGGCGCCCAGGCCGTACAGGAAGGCGCGTCCGATGAACACGCCGCGTGCGCCCATGGCTACGGCGCGGATCACGTCCTGACCGGAGCGCACGCCGCTGTCGAGGAAGATCTCGATGTTGTCGTTGCCCACGGCATCCACGATGGAGGGCAGGGCCTCGATGGTGGGCAGGGCGCCGTCGAGCTGGCGGCCGCCGTGGTTGGACACGATCAGCGCGTCCGCTCCGGACTTGACGGCCAGCCGGGCATCTTCGGGTTCCATGATGCCCTTCAGGATCACCTTGCCGCCCCACTTGTCCTGATCCAGGCCACGTCGTCCCACGAGAGTGCCGGGTCGAACTGCTGGCTGGTCCAGGAGGAGAGCGAACTCATGTCATCCACCCCGGTGACGTGCCCGACGATGTTGCCGAAGTAGCGCCGTTTGGTGTGCAGCATGTTCCAGCACCAGTACGGCTTTGGTGGCCAGGTTCATCAGGTTGCGCGGCGTGGGCTGGGGGCGAGGACAGGCCGTTCTTGAGGTCCTTGTGGCGCTGGCCGAGGATCTGCAGGTCCAGCGTGATGACCAGCGCCGAGCAGCGGGCGGCCTGGCGCGGTTGATCAGCTTCTCGACGAAGGGCTTGTCCTTCATCACGTAAAGCTGGAACCAGAAGGGGCGGCTGGTGTGTTCGGCCACGTCCTCGATGGAGCAGATGCTCATGGTGGACAGGGTGAACGGCACGCCGAACTTCTCGGCTGCGCGGGCGGCCAGGATTTTCACCGTCGGCGTGCTGCATGCCGGTCAGGCCGGTGGGGGCGATGGCCACGGGCATGTGCACCTTTTCGCCGATCATGGTGGTTTCGAGCGAGCGGTTCTCCATGTTGACCGCCACGCGCTGGTGAAACTTGATCTTCTGGAAGGCCGCTTCGTTGGAACGATAGGTGGATTCGGTCCAGGAGCCGGAGTCCGCATAGTCGTAGAACATGCGGGGACACGGCGCTAGCCATTTTACGGAGGTCTTCTATGCAGGTAATGACAGGAGCCATGGAGAGGAGAGTCCTTGTTGCGACAGGGCGGAGGTACGTCCGGCAGCCCGCCGGGCCAGCGGTTTTATTGGAATGCGAATCGCCTGCAATGTGCAGGCGGTCCGGCAAGATACTACAACCGGTAACGCGCCGTGGGGTGGCCGAAAGGTGTGATTAGGTGTTAACCCTGATGGACGGTGCGGGCGCGGGCGCGGAATGACAGGAGGCGCATCAGGGCTGTGTGCCCGTCGTGGCACGGGGGCGACGCTGGGGAGTGCTGGGGAGGTCGTTGGGGGCGCGCGATGCAGTGCCGGGCAGGGACGGTACCTGCGCGCGGTGGGTGATGCAGGCGCAGCCGGCTCCGCCGTCGTATCGGGGGCGTTTTGGTTGCGCCGCATCTGGACCTGTCGGGTGCAGGTGTGATCCATGTCGGCCGCGGCGTGTTCCGTGATGGCATGGGGCCGTGTCAGTCGGGTGCCGGCGGCTCCATCCCTTGCCAGAGGCCCGCCAGCCTCCCGTACAGGCGCGAATGGGTCCGCTGCACGCTCTAGAATGACCGCCAGCCCACCGGAAGAACACCATGCACGAGACAGAATCCCCCGCAGCAAAGACAGCAAAGGCCACAGCCGCCACCCACTCACCCTCTCCCCGCCTGACACCCGCCCTGGCCAATGCCCTGCAGCAGCGCTTCGGCAGCCGGTTTTCCACCGCGCAGGCCGTGCGTGAACACCATGGCCGGGACGAATCGCCCTTTCCGCTCACGCCACCCGAGGGTGTGGTGTTTGCCGAAAGCACGCAGGATGTGGTGGACGTGGTCAATCTGTGCCGTGAGCACGGCTGCCCGATCATTCCCTGGGGCGCCGGCTCGTCCATCGAAGGGCAGCTGCTGCCGGTGCAGGGGGGCATCACGCTGGACCTGTCGGGCATGAACCGGATGGTGGCGCTGGCCCCAGAAGACCTGCAGGTGACCGTGCAGGCCGGCATGTCGCGCCGGCAGCTCAATCAGGAAATCCGGGGGCACGGGCCTGTTCTTTCCCATCGATCCGGGGGCCGATGCCTCGCTGGGCGGTATGGTGTCCACCCGCGCCTCGGGTACCAACGCCGTCCGCTACGGCACCATGCGCGAGAACACGCTGGCGCTCACCGTGGTCACGGCGGATGGCGAGGTGGTGCACACCGGCACGCGTGCCCGCAAGTCGTCGGCCGGTTACGATCTCACGCGCCTGTTCGTGGGGGCCGAGGGGACGCTGGGCATCATCACCGAGGTGACGGTGCGGCTGCATCCGCTGCCCGAGGCGATGTCGGCTGCAGTGGTCAGTTTTCCGTCGGCCGAACAGGCGGTGAACGTGGTGATCCAAGCCATCCAGATGGGCATTCCGCTGGCACGCTGCGAGTTTCTCGATCCGTCATCCATCCGGGCCATCAATGCCTACAGCCGGCTGACGCTGCCCGAGCGCTACACGCTGTTCTTCGAATTCCATGGCAGCGAGGCCGGGGTGGCCGAACAGGTGGAGCTGGTGCAGGCACTGGCGGCCGAGCAGGGCGGGGCGGATTTTCAGTGGGCAACCGGCCCGAGGAGCGCCTCGAAGCTCTGGAATGCGCGCCACGATGCCTATTTTGCCGGGCTGCAGCTGCGCCCGGTGCCCGCGGCATCAGCACCGATACCTGCGTGCCCATCTCGAAACTGGCCGTGTCGGTGGAGGGGAGCACGCCGGCTGCTGGAAGACAGCGGCTTTCCGGCGATGATCCTGGGGCACGTGGGCGATGGCAACTTCCACTGCCTGATTCTGGTGGATGCCGACGATCCCCGACGAGGTGGCCCGCGCCGAGGCGCTCAACCGCCAGATCGTCGAACTGGCGCTGTCGCTGGGCGGCACCTGCACGGGCGAGCACGGCATTGGCCTGCACAAGATGGACTTTCTGCAGGCCGAGGCCGGTGCGGCGGGCGTGGCCCTGATGGCCCGCATCAAGCAGGCGCTCGATCCCGCAGGGGCTCGTTCAATCCCGGGCAAGATGTTGCGGGCTGCGTGACGGCGTGGCGACGGCTTCCGGGGCACCGCAGGTACCGCATCATGCTTTTGAACCTCTGCAAAGTCCTGCGGCACTTTTGGCCTCCATGCTCAGGCGATCCAGTGCGTTGCCATTTGTCGCCAATAGCGCTGCTATTGCCGCCAAATGGCGCCTTCTGGCTCATCCCTGATCCTGGGCCCAAAGCGCCTCGCAGACTTTTGCAGAGGTTCCCTGCACGCAGGACGGCAGAGTCTGGTAGGGTCTTGCCAGAGGGGCAGTCCGGCCGCAATTAGTATCGATACTGGTGTGCTGTGCGCCGTTGCGCGACGTGCAGCGTTGCCATCAGCACCTCGTGTCGCACGTTCAGGCGTTCGGGACCGGATGTCCCTTCGCTGCGCCGGCTGGCTCCGCTCCCTCTTCCTGTTCCACCCGAGTACCGCATCTCCATGATTTCTGCTGCGTTATCCGTGTTCCTGCTGCGAGAGCAGTCCTGGTCGGACTTCGAGTTTCCACGGGGTCAGGTGGTGGCTGCGCTGACGCTGATGGGGCTGCTGACCGGGCTGAGCCTCGGCCATGCTGGTCGATGCCGATGGCCAGCCGCTCTTTTTCCCTGCAGGGGCCGTGCTGCTGGGGCTGACCTTCAACGCGCTGCTGTATGGGCTGGTGCACGCCATGCTGCGCCGCTGGCTGATGCGTGACGGGCGCTGGGATGGCCGTGGCCCGCTGTTCAACCTGCTGGTGGCTGCCGGGCTGCTGCCCAACATCCCTGTCGGCCCTGTTCGAATCGCTGGAGCTGCCGCCCGATCTGGCGCAGCTCTCCGGCGTGGCGGTGGCCCTGTGGGGCTCTGGACGGTCAGTCGCGCCCCTGTCGTGGCTCATTCCAAAGGCCGACACGCGCTTTCGCCATGGCCGGCATGGCGGTGTCGTCGGTGTTCTCCGTGTCGGTGCTGGCCGTGCTGGCCATGGGGGTGCTGATGGCCTTCGAACCGGAAGAGCTTCAGCGGGCATCGGCACCGGGCGCGACGCAGTCGGCCAATCGCCACTGCACCGGGCGCACCCGGTGCGTCGGCAGCCTCAGGGATCACCCCGTGCAGGGCGCCCCGGCTGCGGGTGCCTCTGCAACGTCTCAGGAGGTCCCGCTGCGGGCGCCTCTGCAACATCTCCGGCTGCAGGCAGTTCTGCTGCGTCGCCGGCTGCCGGCCAGCCCGACCCTTCTGTTCCCCACCTGCCGGACACGGCAGGTCAGCATGGTACCCAGGCCGACAGCCGGACGGCACAGGCAGGGCAGGGCGCCCAGACGGGCAATCAGACGGGCAATCAGACAGGCAATCAAACGGGTGCCCCGACCGGCCAGACCAGTGCCCAGTCCGGTCAAACCGCCAGGACCGGCGCCCAGCCCGCGGCCAGCGCCCGGGATGCACAGAAGGCCAGTGACTGTCCCTGCTGAGCCCCACAACTACCGCGACCGCCCCCGTGGCGAGCTGGTGCGTCACCAGCGCTTCGACCGCAATGGTCAGGCCGTGGATGCTTCTGGCCAGCCCTGCGCGCCTGTCACTCCCCACCCGCGCCAGGCAGCGCAGATAGCGCTCGTTGACCTGTTCGGCAAACCAGGCCGTCGTCAGCTTGCGGGTGATTTTCGGGCTGTTGAGCCGGATGTCGGGCAGCAGCGCCCGGGCCATGGGCCTGCCGCTGCCGGCCCGGTCGGCCCGTGCAAAGGCAGCCTTTAGTAGAGGGCGTATCGGCAAAGGCCAGTGAATCGCCCTTCTGCAGCATGGCGCGGATGGCCTCGTCGCTCTGGCCGATCTGTTTGCCGAACACACGGGCGGCCTGCTCGGTCTGGCCCGGGGTGTTCATGGCCGGGATTGGCGTGGTCCAGCAGGTCGCCATCGGGCGTGAGCTTGCGGCCGGTGGCCACGGCCAGGGCGCGCTGGAAGGCCGCATTGCGGCTGGCATAGTGGCCTGCGTTGTAGTCGGCAAAGCGGAATTTCATCTCCGGATAATCCACCGGATAGTCCAGCAGGTGGGCAATGCCGAAATACAGTCCCGCCGCGCCGGGTGAAAGATCTCTCGCGAATGCTGCGCGCGTCGCCGTAGGGGTAGGGTTTGCGTTTGGTGTGTTCTTCGGCATGGGCGATCGACACCCTGCATGGCGCCGCCGGTGCGCACCGGGTTGTACTGTCGAACAGCTGTCTGCCCATCGGTACCGAACCGATCAGTGCATCGAAGGTCCTGCTCAGGTCCTCTTCGGTACGCGCGCTGTCGATGCGTTCGGCATAGCTCTTGCCATTGCCGCTGGGCAGCGCCAGCGCACTGCGCACCATGAAGCTGGGGATGTGATAGCGCCCGGCCCGTTCCTCGATGGCCTTCCACGCAATGGCGGGCAGCCCCGCCACCACCGGATTCACCTGAAAATTCGATTCCTGCTCGATGATGGCCACCGTGGCGCACAGGCTGCCGCGCGTGGCGGGCAGCCCCAGCAGCGAGAACGATGTCCGGATGTCGTGGGCCCAGCCAGAGGCGTCCTTCACCCCGGAGGGGACGGCCTTGCGCGCCATGCTCAGCGCATCCTGCGGGGCCAGACCGGCCTGCGACGGATCGGTGGTGGTCTGGCAGCCGGCCAGCAGGGTGGCCAGGGCGAGGGCAGCGACAGGGGAGGCGGTTCAGCGTGATCATCGCGAAAGCGGGCATGTGACAGGAACGTCAGGGTGGTGGCACACGGGTGGCACATGTGCGGCACATGAACGGTATGCGTGCGGTATGGAGGTGGCACGCAGGTGGTACATGGGCGGTACACAGGTGGCACATTGGCGGTACGGGTGTGGTACAGGTGCGGTACATGGGTGGCACACAGGTGGTACACGGGCAGGGGCGGCGTGATGCGCAGCAAGGCCATGATGCGACCAGGCTGTGCATGCGGGTCAACCCGCACAGGTTACAGCGCCAGACACCCAGATTATGGGGAGATTGCGGATTCTGAGGGCATTCTGCGGGAACTTGCGGCGTACATTTGCGCCTGGATCACGCGTCCTGTGTTCTATTGTCTCCCGCGAGAATCGGAATCGGCTTCAAGTTGTTCGTGGCAGTCCTGGTCGCCAGCATCGTGATGGCGGTCGCCATGGGTATTGCCAACCGCGTGAGCTTCCAGCGCGGCTTTCTGGGCTACCTGAACGAACTCGAAAGCCGGCGCATGTCCGTGCTCACCACCATTCTGGCGGCCCACTGGCGCGAGGTGGGCGATCCCGAGCACGGCTGGGATGCCCTGCGCGGGCGGGATGACCTGTGGCGTCATCGTACGCTACAGCGGCTACCGCCTGCATTCCGGTCCCGCCATCTTCCCATGCTGGTGCCCCCGGAACACCAGCTGCGCATGTGCCGCAGCGGCCCCGGGCTGCCGTATCCCTACGGCACGATGGACATGGGGGCGCCTGCCGGCAGTGATGCCCCGGCCCTGTTCCTGCTGCTGCACCAGCACCCACGGCCCGCCGGCGGTTTCTATCCGCTGCCCAGGCCGGCCGATGACCATGGCCGGCGGCGTACGGGAGCCTCCCATGCCCCGCATCCCGATCATGCCCGTCTGGCCGCGCAGATCACACCTGGGCAAGGGCGGGTACGTCGGCTGGTCCCGGGTGAGGCGTCGGCCGACATCGGCCGTGCCGGGCTGTTCTGGCCGCCGGAAGCACGGGCCGCCGAGATGCCGGGGACCGGCCCTGCCGAGAACCCCCTGCTCGATGCCCTGATCGACAACGAGCCGATGCCCGGTGAGGGCATGTCCCCTGCCGCCCCTCCCGACTGGACGGGTCACAACCGGCCACCACCGCCTCCGCGCGATGCCGCAGCCCGGATGACCCTGCAGGATGCCCATGGCCGGTTCGTGGTGGGCAACCTCAATCCCGGTCCGGATGCCCATTTCGTGCCCATCCTCGTCGATGGTGTGGTGGCCGGCTGGGTGGGCAGCGAGCGCTTCACCGAAGTGACCGACGCCGCCGACCTGGCCTTCCAGCGCCGGCAGGAGAGCGCCGCCTGGTACATCGCCGGCCTGGCCGTGCTGCTGGCTGCCGGCATTGCCTGGCTGCTGGGCCGGGTGATGCTGGTGCGGCCCGGCGACTGGCCTCGGCCACCCGGGCCCTGGCCGCCGGCCAGTACGACATCCGCGTGCCGGCCGAATCGCAGGACGAACTGGGTCAGCTGGCGCGCGTCTTCAACAGGCTGGCCAGCACCCTGCAGAGCAACGAGAGCATGCGCCGCGCCTTCATGGCCGATGTCTCGCACGAGCTGCGCACCCCGCTGGCCATCATGCGCGGTGAGCTGGAAGCCGTGGAGGATGGCCTGCAGCCCCTGGACCAGCGGGTGCTGCAATCGCTGCAGAGCGAAGTGGGCATCCTGTCCAAACTGGTGGACGACATTCACGTCCTGTCCATCACCGAAATGGCCTCCAGCGCCTATCACTGGCAGATGGTCGATGTGGTCGAACTGCTCGACAGCACCCTGGCCAGCTGGCGGGAAAGACTGGCGGCGCGGGGGCTTGGCCTGAAAAAGGGTCGGGGTTATCGATAAAATATACGTTTCGGGCGATCCGAACCGGTTGCGGCAGGTGTTCCAGAACCTTCTGGAAAACGCCGTGCGCTATAGGGACCAGGGCGGCCAGGTGCAGGTGGGCTGCCAGGCCGGCAACCCGGCGTGATCATCATTTTCGATGATTCGCCGGCATGCCGCCGAAGACTTCTCCGCGGCTGTTCGACCGTTTCTACCGGCGCGAAGCCTCGCGCAACCGGGCCACGGCGGGTCGGGGCTGGGGCTGGCCATCTGCCGGGGCATCGTCAAGCCCATGGCGGTCCGTATCAACGCGGAGGCATCACCCCTGGGCGGGCTGCGCATCCGGATCGAACTGCCGCCCGAACATACCTCGGAGGGAAGTGGATGACGCAGCCCTAATCTCTGACCAACCCCGGCCGGCCGCTGCAGCTGCTGGTGGTGGAGGACGAGCCCAAACTGGCCGTGCTGGTGTGCCGTTATCTGGACGCCGCGGGTTTTCAGACGGGCATCCTGGCCGACGGCCGCCTGGTGGTCAACGCCGTGCGCACCAACCCGCCTGACCTGGTCCTGCTCGACCTCATGCTGCCGGGGCGCGATGGCATCGACATCTGTCGCGAGATCCGCACCTTCTCCTCGGTGCCCATCATCGCGATGACCGCCCGCGTCGAGGAAATCGACCGGTTGCTGGGCCTCGAACTGGGCGCCGACGACTACATCTGCAAACCCTTCAGCCCGCGCGAAATGGTGGCCCGCGTGCGGGCCGTGCTGCGCCGCACCCTGTCGGACGCCATCAAGCCGCAGCAGTCCGCCGTGGCCGAGGCCGTACTGGAAAAGCCGGCCGAAGTCTCGCCCCCGCCCGATGGCCTCTGGATCGACACCGTGCGCCATTCCGCCTGGCTCGAAGGCGTGGCGCTGGAGCTGACCCCGGTGGAATTTCGCCTGCTGTCGGTACTGGCCGCCATGCCGGGCCATCGCCTCAGCCGCGAAGACCCTGCTGGAACGCCTGTACGAAGACCACCGCGTGGTCAACGGCCGTACCGTCGATACCCACGTCAAGAACCTGCGCCGCAAGATGGGCCGCATCCCTGCCCGATTCCGAGCTGATCCAGTCGGTGTACGGGATGGGGTACAAGTATCAGCCCTGAGCGCAGCCGGCCTGCAGCGTCGGGGTTGTCGCTTTTGGTGCCCCCCGCTGCATGCCGGCCCCGATGATGCGTTAAAGTAGCCGCCCGGCCATGACGGGAAAGCCCCCGTTCATGCGGACGGCTTTTCTGTCCCGCCATGGTGCCCACCGTCCACCTCACTGCACCAGTCACCGGCGAAATGCCGTGCGGCAGGCATGCCGTCTGCATCTTCCCTCAACATTCACCATCTGACTGACATCTCCGCTCAGACAGATGTCCCTTCTTTGTCCTTCGCATCACATCTCCATGAGTGCCGCCTTTTTCGCAACGCCCTGATCTACCGTCTCCCGCCCCTGGAACCCCGATCCCGCCACTGTCGAGATCAGCTCGCCCGTCTGGCCTTCACCCCCGGCATGGCGCAGGAGGCCCAGTCGCTGGGCTGGGTGCCGGCCATGGAAGGCGAGGGGCTGGCGCATCGCGTGGGCAGACACTGGCCGCTCACCCTGCGCGCCGAAAAGAAACTGCTGCCGGCCTCCGTCATCAACCAGTTCACGAAGACCCGTGCCGCCCAGCTCGAAGAAGAGCAGGGCTTCAGACCCGGCCGCAAGCAGATGAAGGAGCTGAAGGAGCGCGTCACCGAAGAGCTGCTGCCCAAGGCCTTCAGCATCTTCCGTGATACCCGGGTCTGGATCGACCCCGAAGGCGGCTGGGTGGTGGTCGACACCACGGACGCCGGCGCGTGCCGACGAGATCATCGGTCTGCTGAAGAAAAGTCCGTGGACGACCTGCCGCTGGCCCCCGCTGAAGCTGGCCCATTCGCCCTGCCCAGTGCATGACCACCTGGCTGGTCGACAACGAGGTGCCCGGCCCGTTCTCCATCGACGACGACAGCGAGCTGCGCGACACCGGCGAATCCCGCGCGGCCGTACGCTATGTGCGCCAGTCCGTCGACGCCGACACCGTGCAGCGCCACCTGAAGGAAGGCAGCAGTGCAGCCCGGCTGGCACTGACCTGGCGCGACCGCGTGTCCCTTCGTGCTGACCGAGACCTGCGCCGTCAAGCGCATCAGCGCCCTGGACGTGGTGCGCGAGAGGCCGCGAGGTCTGGACGAGGGCGACGCCCGCCAGGTGTTCGACGCCGAATTCACGCTGATGGCCGGTGAACTGTCCGGCATGCTGACCGACCTGCTGGATGTGCTGGGCGGGGAGCAGAAAGGCGGAGGGTGATCAGCGCGCGGTGCCGCTGGCGTGCGTGCGCAGGATGTCCGACGTCCCCGGTTTGCTGAACTCGAACTGCATCGGCCTGAAATCCGACAGGTCGTACTCCGACAGATCAGCCGTATCAACGAAAGTTTCTCTGCCTCGTCGTCCGTGCGTAATGGGGGCAGGGGCCTTGCCGGGAGAGGGCATGGGACGGGTGGATCGATCCATGACATGGGCTCCTGTCAGGGTTGGTGCCTGTTGAGCGGAGACCGTTGCTCCAGTGGCAACGCTCGTGTTGGCTGAATATTGTGCCGCAAGGATCTCCAGCCGGTGTTTGCGACACAGTACATCATGATGGTGACGGTGTAACGCAGTATGCACGTTTTACCCCCGATTTGCCCGTGATGCCCTGTTCATGGGCCTCTTCAGCAGACCAGCCCCGGAAGTCTGGGGTTTCCGGCCCTTGGGCGCCGTGCGTTTTGCCCGTCGATATCCGAACGGCGCAGGCCGTCTGTACAGAGGCGCCGCCCATCGGTTGCTTTTGTTGCAGCGTGTCAAAAGCATTGAGACCGGGGGCGTTTTCTTCTAGAGTCCGCCCTTGTCTCCAACCGGCGCAGGCCGGAGCTTTCCATTACATGAAAAATTCTGCTGGACACCCAGGTCCTGAAAGCCTGGCTGACCCACGACCTCTCCCGTCTGTCTGCCCAGACCATTGCCCTGCTGCAGGACACCGGCACCGAGCGCTACTACAGCAACGCCAGCATCTGGGAACTGTCGCTGAAGGAAGCGCTGGGCGCCTCCAACGTCAAGCTGAACCCGCACGAAGTGGTCAACGCCCTCAAGGCCCAGGGCTTTGTCGAGCTGCCACTGACCCTGTCCGTCGTCTGGGGCGCGCTGCGCACGCCCGGTACCTTCGGCGACCCGTTCGACCGCCTGCTGCTGGCCCAGGCCAAACAGAAAGACCTGAAACTGCTCACCGTCGACCCGCTGATGCTGCAGCGTGAGCTGCCGGGGGTGATGGCGGCCTGAGTCGCTGCGCAGATTTGGCGCCGCCTTTGCGTTGTCTGGTATGGCCGACTATAACGCCTGGCTTCGTGCCGAGGTCGAGGCCAGTCGCGCTGCAACGGACGATGATATGGATCAGGAAGCCTTCTTCGCCGAATTGAAACAGCGCTACGCTGGAGCTTGCGCAGGGCTCCCGGTTGTACATGGCCGGAGGAAGCTCCCCCGCAAGGACCGATCCATCACCGCATCGAATGCAGCCCGATCGTGTTCCCCTCCGTATCTTCGATCAGGGCACTGAGACCCCATGCCGTCTTCGCCCAGTGGCGTTTTGGAGCGTCAGCACACGCCCGCCCCTGTGCTGCGGCCCGCCCGGCTTCGATGGCGCAGTCTTCACGATCGAAGTAGATCGTCACGCCGTTGCCTGCCGTCACCGTATGGCCTGGCCTGTACCAGAGCATGCAGCTGGTGCCCGGGGCGGCTGGATCCCACGGAAAGGTCCGGTACTGTGAACCATCGCCCAGCGGGTCGGGCATCTCTTCGAGTTTCAGCTGGAAGACGGCTTCGTAGAATGCCGCGGCACGCCATGTCGTTGACAGGGATCTGGCTCCAACAAATGGGGTTTTTCATGGTCATGGGTCTCTTTCCGGTGGATGAGCAGTCAGTGTAGCGCTTCATGGTTCCGGGCGTCGGTCATCGACTCATGGCATACTGCCCCGCTGCTTCGACGCCTGTTACACCGGCACGCCATGCACCCCGACTACCTTGCCGAGTTCCTTGCACTCGCTGCCGTCCACTTCCTGGTGCTCATCGCCCCCGGCCCGGACTTCTTCATCACCGTGCGCCAGAGCGTGCGCCATGGCCGCAACGCCGCCATCGCCACCGCGCTGGGGATCAGCGCCGGCATGTCCGTACATGTGATCTACACCCTGCTGGGCATGGGGCGCTCATGCACAGCACCCCGTGGCTGATGCAGGTGGCCCAGCTGCTGGGTGGACTGTATCTGTTTCTATCCGGGCGTCGTCTTCATCCGCCAGGCCGGGCGCATGGCGGAAGGTACCGGCCCCGCCAGCCGCGGGGAGGCTTCCGCCGCGACGGGCAGCGTGCTGCCGCTGGCCGGTGATGCATCCATCATGTTGGATGAGCCCGCTGTCTCCGGCCGTGAGGGCGGTCCGCGGGTGCGCGAATGTCGCGACCCTGCGCCAGTCCTTCCTGCAGGGGTTTCTCGGCCAACGCCACCAACCCCAAGGCCACGCTCTTCTTTCTGGCCGTTTTCACGACCATGGTCAGCGCCGAGACGCCGCTGTCCGTGCAGGTTCTCTATGGCGTCTGGATGTGCCTCCCGCGAATGCGGTCTGGTTCGTGGTGGTGGGGCTGGTGTTCTCGTCAGCCCGGGTACGCGGGCACTTCCTGCGCGCGTCCTGCTGGATCGAACGGGCGATGGGGGTGCTGCTGATCATCTTTTTCAGCGCGGCTGCTGTGGGGTGCGTCTGGCACTGCTGGCCAGCGTGCAGCAGGCGCTGGCGGCGGCTGAGCCGAGGGCCTTGGGAAAGGGGCTCTATCGCCGGTACACATCCTTGCGGTTGCCCAGCTCAACGAGCCAGAATGCGCAACACATTGTTCACAGATGTTGCAGATGATTCGGTAATCGCCAGCACGGTAACGCCAGTAGTCTCCCAGAGGTCACTGTCAGGACCCTTTCCTGACGATTCTGGGATCATTTTGCGGCGCGATCGCGCCTCCGCGAAAATCAACGATGCGCCGCGACGACAGCTGACGGTCAAGATTTCTTCAGTTGTGACCGAGCCTCGGCGGTATGGTCAATCGTCCATTGCCAGATCCTGTCTCACTTCTGCTGCCGAGTAGATCTTTTCTTCTGCCACGGCGAACGCGCGCGCCATCACGGCTTCCGCCCGGTAATAATCTTCCATGTCCTCAAGGCCTGCTCAATGGCTGCGCGATGAGGCCCTGGATTGTCCCGTGAGGGACGCAGAAAATCGAGGCGCTGCTCGATTTCTGGCGTCAGGTTGATGGATGTGGGCATGGCTGGCTCGTGCTCCACTGGGGCTTTGAGGGTGGCTCCGCATAGTTACGTCGTCCGCGGGCGGACCAAGGCGGCTTTGCTGCAGGCGTTACCGTATCGCAGCACTGGGCAGGCGCTGTGCACAGCAGGGTTACTGCGCGAGCCCTGCTGCTGCCTCAATGCCCTGCCACCACCCCTGCCTCGGCCCGCGCAGAAACACCCCGCGGAACTTAACCAGCGCGCAGCACCGTCCCTGCCAGCGTAGCCGCTGACAGCCACCCGGCCACATGGCCCAGCTGCGGCAGGCCCGCAGTGCAGGCTCACCTGATTGCCCAGCAGCGCGCCGGCGCCGATGCCCAGACTAGAAGAGCCCCGAATAAAGCGCCGTGGCCACATCGGTGGCATCCGAGGCCAGCCCCAGCACGCGCGCCTGCATCGACAGGCCAAAAAGCACATCATCATCGCGCCCCACAGCACCAGCAGCGTCAGCAGCCAGCTTTCGTGCGTGGCCATGCCCGGCAGCAGCAGCAGGCAGACCTCATCACCGCCAGCGCCGTGAGCAGCAGCGTACCGGGCATGCGCGTACCCAGCAGGCCGAACAGCACGCTGCCGATCAGCCCCGAACCACCGAACACCAGCAGCACCAGCGTGATGGCCTGACCCTGCAACCCCGCCACGTGTTGCGCGAAGGGTTCCAGATAGCTGTAGAGCGTGAAGTGCGCCGTCACGCCCACGATCACCAGCCATGCAGCACGCTCAGCAGTGCCGGCCGCTTCCGCAGCAGCGGCAGCTGGATAGCGAACCACTCGTTCTGGCTGGGCAGCTGCGGCAGCAGCCGCCATCAGCATCAGCATGATGACGGTGCCACCGCACCGGTCAGCCCGAAGGTGATCCGCCAGCCCAGCAGTTCGCCCACCACCCTGCCCAGCGGAATACCCAGCACCATGGCCAGCGACGAGCCGGTGGCCACCAGCCCCAGCGCGGCTGGCCTTGCGGGGCGGGCACCATCCGCACGGCCAGCGATGGTGATCGACCAGAAAATCGCATGCGCGCAGGCAATGCCCAGCCGGCCCGCCATCAGCAGCCGAAGCTGCTGGCCACTGCCGTGACGGCATGGCTGACCACGAACACCAGAAACAGGATCATCAGCAGCCGCTTGCGCTCGGCCGCACGTACCGCCAGCATCAGGGGCGGGGAGCCGACGGCCACCACCACACGCATAGATGGTCAGCATCAGCCCCACGTCCCCGGTGCGCATGGCAAAGCTCTCGCCGATCATCGACAGCAGTCCCACCGGCGCAAACTCGGTGGTGTTGAAGATGAAGGCGGCCAGGAGCCAGGGCGATGACGGCGGCCAGCTGGTGGTTGCCGTTTTCGTGCGCCCGCGCTGTCCGAGGCGCTCGATGCTGTCCGGGACGCCCGTGTCAGTGCTGTGATGCCAGCGGTGTCGTCCTGGGGCGCCGAGGGGTGGCAGGGGAAGCTGCGGGATGTTGCTCATGAGTGTCGGAGTATCGGCGGCAGGCAGCCCGAAGGTGGCTGCCATTCCGCTCGGCATGTGTGAGCCGGGCACGTGCGTATCGTGCCATGAGGTCAAAAAGGTGCGGGATGATGGGTCAGGAGGTGCAGGTGTTGTGATTGCACAACAAACGGCAAATGTTTACGCATTACGGGATGGGGGTGGTGGTGCCCATGCAGCTCGTGTGGACAGTTCAATGCCCAATACTATGCGACGGCTAAAACGTTTGAAGCGTTCGAGCGAGGACTGAGTGCCGAAGAGTTGAATCTCCTCTCTTTTCACGGCAAAACCTGCATTGAGAATGGGTAATCAGGCTGAATTGATTCTTAGATGTGGGATCGTCATATTTAATGGTTACTACTCGGAAAAATAATTTGCCTTAAGGAAGATACCCACGGAACAAAAATGTTTGCTAGTGACGTTTGTTTGTCGTGTTTCGTTTTGCCACACAAAACAACACAAAAACTCGTCGTCTTTACTATGACCGAATTTCGTTTGTAACTGATCCATTATGAACATTCTGTTCATCTGACTTGCGTTCAGTCATAGTTGCCTCCTTTGCAACCCGATCAGGATGGAGGCATTCATGACGAACAAGGTGGACTGGGCCGCGCACCTGCAGGCCATCGAGACCGAGGGCATCAGCATCAGGGACTACGCCGCACGGGAGGGGCTGTCCGTGGCATCGCTGTACTACCACCGTCGGCGGGTCTCGGACGAAGGCAGGCGTACGGAAGGGGCTTCGGCCCTGGTTGCCGTCCAGCTGGCCGAACGGCACGCCATCCAGCCCTGCACCGTGTGGCTTGCGCCGGGCGTGCGCATGGAGCTTGCCACGCTGCCTTCGCCCCAGTGGCTGGGACAGCTGGTGGCCAGCATGAGCGCGCAGGTGCACTGATGCATCCGGGCTGCCATATCGACAACGTCTACCTGTGCCGTGAGCCGGTGGACTTCAGAAAGTCCATCGGTGGGCTCTCGGCGCTGGTGGAGCAGCAGCTGCAGATGAGTCCGTTTGACGATGCGCTCTTTGTGTTCGTGAACCGCCAGCGTGACAAGATCAAGGCACTGTACTGGCACCGCAACGGCTTCTGCCTGTGGTACAAGCGACTGGAGAAGGAGCGCTTTGCATGGCCAGCACTGCAGGCATCACAGAGAACCTGCACGCTGAGCATGCGGGAGCTGGAGTGGTTGCTCGAAGGGTTCGACCTGTGGCGCAACCGGCCGCACCAGACGCTGCATTATCAGAACACGGTCTGACGGCCGGCTTTCCTGTTTTTAATCCGGTCACAAAACCCGTCATTGGCGGAGACATTTTCTGCATTTGATACGGGTTTATCAGCTGCCATCGGGCTATAATGGCGGGCATGCCACCTGCCCGCCGCCGTTCACCTGTCTGCCGCCCCATCACCGGATATTTCTCCGGCCGACTACGGCCCACATGGCTCACCCGAAGCCATGCGGCAGTTTGCGCAATACATGCAGCAGGGCATGGCGATGCAGCTCGATGCTGGCACCCGCGACCTGCTGCGCCAGGAATTACGGCAGGAGTTGCGTGCAGAAATGCGTGCAGAGCTGCGAGAAGAAATCCGGCAGGAAATCATCGAGGCTGAGATCAAGGCCCGTGTCGCTGCCGAGTTCGAATCCCGTATCGAGGCCGAGGTCAAGGCCTGCGTCGAAGCCGAAGTCCTCAAGCGCCTGCGCGTCTATATCAAGGAAATGGAAATGGCGCGCCGGCGCCAGTTCGGCCGCAGTACCGAAACTTCGTCGGCCCAGTACCGGCTCTTCGATGAAGCCGATGCACTGGCCGAGAGACAGCAGTGAGGCTGACGACCAGGCGGAACTGCCCGAAGAGAACACCCGCACCACACCCCGCAAGCCGGCAAAACCCCGTGGCAAGCGCCAGCCGCTGCCGGCGGATCTGCCGCGTGTGGAGATCGTGTATGCAATGCCCGAGGACGAGCGCACCTGCCCCTGCGGCTGCACCATGGCGGAGATCGGTGAGAGTGTTCGTGAGGAGCTTGACATCATCCCGATGCAGATCCGGGTGCTGCGTCATGTCTGCAAGCGCTATGCCTGCAGCCGGGGCGATTCGGCACCGCGTACCGCACCGGCACCACTGCAGGTGCTGCCCAAAACCAATGCCAGCAATAACCTGCTGGCCATGCTGCTGACCACCAAATACGTCGATTCCATGCCGCTGGCACGTTTCTCGAACGTGCTGGCCCGCTGTGGCGTCAATGCGCCCCGGCAGACGCTGGCCCGCTGGGTGATCGGTGCGGCACAGGCACTGCAGCCCATCCACAACCTGCTGCGCGACCACCTGCTGGACAGTCCGGTGATCCACATGGACGAGACCACCGTGCAGGTGCTCAAACAGCCCAACAAGAAAACGGGATCACCCGGCGACATGTGGGTGCAAAAAGGCGGTCCGCCGGACAAGTCGGTGGTGATCTACGACTACGACCCGAGTCGTTCCGGCAAGGTACCGTTGCGCCTGCTCGCGGGCTGGCAAGGTTATCTGATGACCGATGGCTACGAGGGCTACAACGCCGTGGGCAGGACCGAGGGTGTCGAGCACCTGGTGTGCTGGGCACACGCACGGCGTGGCTTTCGTCAAGGTCGTGCAGGCCAGCAAGGGCAAGCGGGGGCGGGCCAATGAAGCCATCGACATGATCGGCCGGCTCTATGGGATCGAGCGCGAGTTCGCCGATGCCACGGATGGGGCACGACTCGAGGCCCGGCAAAGCCGCAGCAAGGCGGTGCTGGCCGAACTGCGCGACTGGCTGGACAAGATGCTGCCGCTTGTACCGCCCAAAACCCCATTGGGTCAGGCACTGGGCTACCTGTACCGGTACTGGTCGCGCCTGGTGCGATACGTCGAGCGGGGAGATCTGCCGATAGACAACAACCGGCTGGAGAATGCGATTCGCCCTGTTCGTTGTGGGCCGCAAGAACTGGCTGTTCAGTGATACGCCGGCGGGAGCGCATGCCAGTGCAGTGGTGTACTCGCTGATCGAGACGACGAAAGGCCAACGGGCGGGAGCCGTACGCGTGGCTGCGTCATGTGCCGCAGCGGCTGCCGTATGCGAAGACGGCAGATGACTACGAGGCGCTGCTGCCGTGGAACCTGTCGGCGCTGGAGCTGGTGGAGGAAGCGATCCGGGCCTGATCACTGGTTTTGCGGATCGTTTTACGTTTCGTTTGGCTACGATGACTTGTATATGGGATGAGTTGAGTCTGCGTGGAAGACATGCTCATAAAAGAGCTTTTGAATTGCATACCAGCCAGGGGCAAGTTTGGTGTTGATCAGGTGGTACTGGACTTATGAGAAAATTACTTTATGATGTGGATTGCCAGTATGTCGGGATTGATATTTCCAAGAGTGAATGCTTGACGTTGTGGAAAGAAATTTCCTGGGGAGTCTTTTGTGTTGGGGATATATCAGATTTGAGTCACCTTATGATGAGAATTTTGATTAATAGTGTCCCTAAATGGTGCTATCTCGTTGTCGATTACAAGAATGCGATACGTATATTTTTTATAGAGTTCTTGGGAGGGGGCGTGGAGTGTTGATTGTTATGTTTATAGTAGATATTCGATAAGCAGAATATTGAGAGAATGAGTCATGAGGGGTTCTTGGTATTTATAAAATAAAGAATCTAGGGGCGGATGGTGCTTTGCGGTGTTCTGGAGTGTGCTCTTCTGTAATGGGAGTTTGGCGCATTTCAAGGATGTTGGCGTCAGTGGGCTTAATTTGATGGCGGGTTATATTGAGGAAAGTGAAGAGCGGTGAGTGCGTTGGGTTTTGCCGAAATGCAGGGAGGCTGCACCAGCGTTTTATTCAGCGGTTCTCTCATGCTTTTGGGTGGTGTTGCATCAAAGTAGAAAGAGGTAATCATCTTTCTGCTTTCGCTGTAATACATCCCCTGTCTTACATTAGCATCTGTTCCAGGGCCGTAATCCGGCCTTCCGTATCGAGGTTGGCTGTGGCACCTGCGCTGTCGCTCTTCGTCACGCTTCATGGCGTCGCTTTCTCATGGTCGATCAGTATTCGTCGCTCGTGTGAGATGGGAGGCTGTTGTGCCAGATTTTCATCATCTTCGTCGCAGGGCGGTGAAAGTCAACGTTGTTGTCCGATGGATCATGCAGCCACCTGTCCGTTATCGCGCGGATTGATGGCCGCCTGAGCCACGCTGTCACGCTCCGGGTTGAGCGTGACCCTCGTGATGGGTTGCCAGTTGCGGGTATTGCCCGACCAGCGTGATGGTGTCTGGCTGCGCGCCTTCTGGTACAGAGTGGTGCCGGGCCTGCAGGATGTTCACATCCCTGCCCGTCGGGAATGTCGCTGGCTCGGCGTCACGTAGCCAATCGGCTGTGCCGGTGCTCGTCGTTGTACCAGGCCACGAATCGATGCCCCCACTGCCGGGCTTCAGCCAGACTGGCCACACCGCCGCAGGGAACTCCGGCCGGTACTTGGCCGTCTTGAACAGCGCCTCCACAAAGGCATTGTCGTCCGAGACGCGCGGCCGCGAGTAGGGAGGGCCGGATACCCAGCCAGTTCAGCATGGCCAGTACCGTGGTGGCCTTTGAGCGTGCTGCCATTGTCACCGTGCAGCACCGGCCGCTCGAGGTTTTGCATGAATGTCTTCCGAGAGCGCCACACGCCCTGAGCAGCCGCACGGCATGCTCGGCGCTGTCCCTGCTGCATGGATCTCCCAGCCCACGATCTTGCGGCTGTACAGGTCCATGATCAGGTACAGGTAAAACCACTGGCCCCGGACCTTGCTGGGCAGGTACGTCATGTCCCAGCACCAGACCTGACCCGGTGCGGTGGCCACGTGTGTGGTGGGAGGACGATGTCTGGCAGGGAGAACAGAGCCCGCCCCTGCGACGGTTCTGCCCGGCTGCACGCAGCACGCGCTGAAAGCTCGATTCGCTGGCAATGTAGACGCCCTCATCGGCCAGCATCGGCACGATGCGTGCCGGTGGCAGGTCGGCAAAGCGGGGGGCGTTGGCAGTGGCCAGCATGAGTGCTTTCTCTTCCTCGGTCAGTGCGTGGGCCGGCCGGGCCGGCTGGACGTGGGACGCCCATCAGGCAGGACCTGGCCGTCCTCTGTGCGCCAGCGCTGCAGGGTTCTGGCCGTGATGCCAGCGACCTTGCAGGCCGGCACGAGCCGGGCTCCGGCTGCATGGGCCTCGTCGATGTGCCGGACGATGATTCGGCGATCTTCCAGGGCGGTCATGTGTCCTCGCCCCCGTCCGGATGGAAGATCGCGTCCAACTTTTTGCAGAACCAGCAACGCAGTGGTCTCGGCCAGCGCCTTCTCCTTGCGCCTCAGATCCCGCTCCAGCTCCTTGACCCGGCGCCGGGTGGCCTGGGTGACGCTGCACCTTCTGCGAGGCTTCTTCCGGGTCTTCAACGGGAATGGGTGGCCGCTCTCGCCACTGCTCCAGTTCCTGGGGATAGATGCCTTTCTCGCGGCACCAGGCGTTGCGGCTGGCCTCGTCCATCGCTGCCGTGGCAATGATGGCCTGCATGCGGCAGCCGGCGTCCAGACCTGCTCCTGTCGGGCGCCGCCAGCGCAGCGGCACGCCAGCGTTCCAGCGTTGCTGCCGAGATGTGCAGCTCCTGCTGACACCACGTCCACCGGAGCGCTCTCCGGTGGCAGCAGTCTGGCCACCGCCCTGTCCTTGAATGCCTTTCCGTATCTGGCCACGTTCCTTGTCCTGTTTCGCCCTCTGGCTGAGATTACCATCGATCGGACAACTATTGTGAACTATAGTGGGCGGTGGGGGCGCGTTCATGCCTCCCCGTATGGAGATCTTCGTCTTGTGGATGGTAGCCTTCAGTGGGGTGGCCTGGGTTCTGCTTCGGGGATGCTTCCGTGGCACATCTACGTGAATCCTCATTGCCGAGGTGGCTGGCACGTTCTTCATTTTTTGAAAAACGTTGCGGCACCCGATGTCCGGAGGCCCTGCTGACCTGGGAATGACTTCTGGGATCTGGCCTGCAGTCATTCATTTCAGTGACGAAACAGGGCCATTGCTGTACCTGCTCAATCGTTTTCCTGTCTAATCTGATGATTGTCGGCTGCTCCTGTATCAGCGGTTCGCGCCTGCGGATGGAAAAAGCATGGGACGTAGCGCGGCTCAAGAACCCATTCGTCCCCGCGAAAGCCTTGGGGCGGTAGTTTGAGGAGCTTGCCCGCGTTCCTCGGGACCAGAAAAACCGGCCCGTGAAAGTGAGCCAGGCGGCCACCAATCCGTGCGATAACGGACAGGTGGCTGCATGATTCATCGGACAACTAACTTGACATACACCGCCGGAGCCTTCCCAAAGGTCGCTGGCCTGCGCCGCCTCTGGCTCACCGCTTGCTACTGCTTCGCTCACAAACGGCAGCTTCACCCGCTGCAGCGGAATCAGCTTTCGTCCCGCACTTTTTGCCTGCACCGGGCTGTCATCCTTCGACACGTGCCGGCGGCAGGTACGCTAGCATGATCGGCTTGCCCAGCGTGGGCGACACCGTGCCGGACGTGACCTCGCCGATTACTCGCCGGCCGCATCCACGATGGCCGAATGCGCGCACCGGCACATGCTGTCGGCCACCAGCGCCGTCAGCCGGCGCGCGCGCCGTGGGCCAGCTGGCCCAGAATCACCTCGGCGCCTGGAAGCCGGCAAACTTCGCAACCGTCGGCACGGCGGCTCTTGCAATGGCAAAGTTCAGCACGGCTTCCACCGGCGTGGTGTCGGGGCCGATGTCGTTGCCATGCAGAGGCAGCCCGGCTTCCAGACGCAGCGTGTCGCGTGCGCCCAGACCAGCCGGCGTGACGCGAGCGTCGTCCAGCAGGTGACGCACCACCCTGTCTCGGCCTCGGCGGTGGGATGGAAATCCTGCAACCATCCTCGCCGTGTAGCCCGAGCGCGTGGCAAAGCAGGGCACACCCAGCAGTTCCAGCGAGACGGACTCCATGAAGCGTGGCGAGGCCGCACGCGGATCCAGCGCACTCAGCACGGCCTCTGGCCTGCGGCCCCTGCAGGGCGATCAGGGCGGCGTCGATCCACCTCGAACGACAGTTTCGGGCAACGGGTGGTGAGCAGGTAGGTCGTGCTCGCGGTTGCCGGCGTCGACGATGATGCGCACCTCGCTGCCGAGATTGACCAGCATCAGGTCGTCCCTCGATGCCGCCGCGTTCGTTCAGCAGCAGCGAATAGCGCTGCTGGCCCTCGGCCAGTCGGCGAAGTCCAGCGCAGGCAGGCTTCGAGCTGGCTGTGCAGTGTGCCGATCTGCCCGTCACGCGGCGTGACCAGCAGCTGGGCCCATGTGCGAGACATCGAACAGGCCGCACGACTGGCGCGTGGCCAGGTGCTCAGCCTCAGGCCGCTGTACTGGATGGGCATGTCGAAGCAGCGGCAAAGCCGTCCCATGCGGGCGCCCAGCTCCCGGTGCAGCGCATCCAGCGCCACGTGTTTTCAGGGCATCTGCCATGATGGGGTCTCTTGTGATGTTCCGGCTCACTGATAGTCCGACAGCGGCGGCAGGTGCACACCGGGTTGCGGTCGCCGGCGGCGTTGTCGATGCGCTTGACCGTCGGCCACACCTTGCCACCCTTCAGCCAGGGCACCGGGAAGGCGGCCTGCTCGCGGCTGTACGGGTGATTCCATTCGCCCGCCACCTCGGTGGCGGTGCGCGGGCGTTCTTCAGCGGGTTGTCGTCGGCGGGCCACTTGCCGGCAGCCACGTCGGCGATTTCCTGGCGGATGGCGATCATGGCGTCGCAGAAGCGGTCCAGCTCGGCCCTGTTCTCCGATTCGGTGGGTTCGACCATCAGCGTGTCGGGCACCGGGAAGCGAGAGGGTGGGGGCGTGGAAACCATAGTCCATCAGCCGCTTGGCCACGTCCTCGGCGCTCACGCCATACTGGGCCTTGAAGTGACGCAGGTCCAGAATGCACTCGTGCGCCACACGGCCATTTTCGCCGGTGTAGAGCACCTCGTAGTGCCCTTTCAGGCGGTGCACGATGTAGTTGGCGTTCAGGATGGCCATCACCGTGGCCTGACGGATGCCGGCCGAGCCCATCATGCGGATGTACATCCACGAAATGGGTGTGATCAGCGCGCTGCCGAAGGCAGCGGCCGAGACGGTGCTGGGCTGCGTGCCGGTACCCGTGGACGATGTGCCCGACGCGCGCCCGTGCCTGCGGGGGCAGCCGTCAGTGACGGTGCGGCCGGCAGGTACGGGACCAGATGCGCTGCCACCGCAATCGGCCCCATGCCCGGGCCGCCACCGCCGTGCGGGATGCAGAAGGTCTTGTGCAGGTTGAGGTGGCACACGTCGGCGCCGATCTCGCCCGGCTTGGTGAGGCCGGCCTGCGCGTTCATGTTGGCGCCGTCCATGTAAACCTGACCGCCGGCGGCATGCACCTTCTTGCAGATGTCGCGAATGCTGGCTTCGAACACGCCGTGGGTGGACGGGCAGGTCACCCATCAGGCAGGCCAGCGTGTCGCGGTGGGCTTCGATCTTCGCGTCCAGGTCGGCCACGTCGATGTTGCCCTTCTCATCGCAGGCCACCACCACGATCTTCAGCCCGGCCAGCTGGGCCGAGGCCGGGTTGGTGCCGTGGGCCGAGGCCGGAATCAGGCACACCTTGCGCTGTGGCTGGCCCTGCGCCAGCAGGTCACTCATGAATGGCCTGCAGCCCGGCATACTCGCCCTCGTGCACCGGAGTTGGGCTGGAACGACACGCCCGCAAAGCCGGTGATGTCGGCCCAGCCACCCGCCCAGCTGCGCCAGCATGGCGGCATAGCCCTGCGTCTGGCTTTCGGGGGCGAAGGGGTGGATGTGGGCAAAGGCCGGCCAGGTGATGGGCGCCATCTCGGCGGCGGCGTTGAGCTTCATGGTGCACGAGCCCAGCGGGATCATCGAATGCACCAGCGAGATGTCGCAGTTTTCCAGCCGCTTCAGGTAGCGGACGAATTCCGTTTCGCTGTGGAAGCGGTGGAACACCCGTGCGTCAGCACGGTGTCGGTGCGCAGCAGGCCGGCCAGCACGTCGCTGTCGGTTCCCCAGCCTTCGGCCTGCGCCTGCAGTGCAGCAGCGCCGGCATCTCGCCCGACAGGATGGCCACCAGATCGGCCACGTCGTCCAGCGTCACCGTTTCGTCCAGCGCCACCAGCACGCGCTGGTCATCCAGCTCGGCGCAGGTTGATGCTGCTGCGCTTCGGCCCGTGCCATCACCGCATCGGCGGCGGCCCGGTCGGCAAAACGCCAGGTCAGCGTGTCGAAGACACGCCGTGCTGGGGCAGTGGAAGGCAGCGCCCGCGGGCTGGAGGCGCCCTGACGGCCGGCAGTCGTGCTGGCTGCACCGGTTGCCGCCTGGCCGCTTGCTTCGGCCACTGCCGCGGCCAGCAGCCGTGCCAGCCCGTGTGCGCTGTGCGATGCGGCGCAGCCCTCGGGGCCGTGGTAGATGGCGTAGAGGCCGACATGTTGGCCAGCAGCGCCTGCGCCGTGCAGATGTTGCTGGTGGCCTTGTCGCGGCGGATGTGCTGCTCGCGTGTCTGCAGCGCCATCCGGTAGGCGGTGTGGCCGGATGCGTCCACGCTGGTGCCGATGATGCGGCCCGGCATGGAGCGGATGAGTTTTCTGCCGCGTGGCCATAGGAACGCCGCGTGCGGCCCGCCAAAGCCCAGCGGAATGCCGAAGCGCTGCGCCGAGCCGATCACCACATCGGCACCTTGGGCGCCGGCGGGTTTGCGAGCAGGACCGACGCCAGCAGGTCGGTGCCCACGCAGACCTTCACGCCGGCAGCCTGCAGGCGGGCGATGTCGTCGGTCAGGTCGCGCACGCGGCCTTCGGTATCGGGGTTCTGCAGGTGGGCGCCGTAGACGGTGGCCGGGTCCAGTGCATCCAGCGTACCGACGATGACCGGAATGTCCAGCCAGCGGGCGCGGGTGCGGATGACCTCGATGATCTGCGGGTGCGTGCCGCCTCCACGAGAGTAACCGACGGCCTTGTTGGCCGTGTTGGCCCGGCGCAGCATCGTCATGGCTTCGGCGGCGGCCGTGGCCTCATCCAGCAGCGAGGCGTTGGCCACCTCCATGCTCGTCAGGTCGATGACCATCTGCTGGAACACCATCAGCGCTTCCAGCCGGCCCTGCGAGATCTCGGCCTGATAGGGTGTGTAGGCCGTGTACCAGCCGGGGTTTTCCAGCACGCTGCGGCGGATCGGCTCAGGGGTGAAGGTATTGTGGTAGCCGGCACCCAGATAGCTGCGCCAGACCTGGTTCCCAGCTGGCCAGCGCCTGCAGCTCGGCGAGTGCGCCGGCCTCGGTGGCCGCCTCGCCCAGCGACAGGGCTGGTCTGCTGCCCGGATCCAGCAGAATGCTGGCCGGCACCATTGCTCGGCCACCAGCGCATCCAGCGAGGAGGCGCCCACGGTGGCGCATCTGCGTCACATCGTCCCCGCAGGGCCCACGTGACGCGCCACAAATTCATTGCTGCCCTGGGCCAGCAGCCCGGCCAGGGTTCCCGAGTCGTTCCGATCCGCCATGATGGTGTCCCCTCAGTCCTTGGTAGCTTCTGCGTAGTCTTCCGCCGACAGCAGGCTGTCGAGATCGGCTGCATTGGCCGGCTTGATGCGGAACAGCCAGCCGCCCTCGAAGAGCTGCTCGTTGACCAGCTGCGGGGCCTCGCCCAGCGCGTCGTTGCCGGCCACGATCTCGCCGGCGATGGGGCATGCACGTCGATGCCGCCTTGGTCGAGCTCGACCACACAGATCGCCTCGCGGGCCTCGACCTGACGGCCGGCTTCCGGCAGCTCCACATAGACGAGATCGCCCCAGTTCGGCCTGCGCGTGCTCGGTGATGCCGACGGTGATGGTGCCATCCGCCTCGGGGCGCAGCCACTCGTGCGATTCGGTGTACTTCAGATTGCTGGGTACTTGTGCCACGGCAATGTCTCCAGAGAAAGGGAATGAAGGGATCGGAGGGGCGGCAGCCGTGCCGCCACCCCGCAGATTAACAGAGCTTCACATGGGCATGGCCGATATCGGCCAGGACCGGCTGCACCGCGCCATCGCCCGGTGTGTTGGCTAGAACCGGCAGCACCACGTCATTGTCCGGTGCCGACCAGAACTGGCAGCGCCACGCCACGATACGGTCACATGGATCGCCCCGTGGCGGCGCTGTGCGCCTGCCGGAAAACCCGCCCCCTCTGTATCTGTGCCTGAGATCGTACCTTCGGCGAAGCTCAGCCGTGCCTGCCCGCCTGCCGCCCGACGCAGCCTCCGGACCGCCATGACCTGGATGTCGTGACCCGGACCGGGCGTCAGCCCCCGGACGGCATGCGTGAGGCGGTGCGATGCAGCACCGGCCCTGGCTTTCTCCAGAGTGTCTGCGCCGCGGCAGTCCTTTGCCTGAGAGTTTGCGGGGATGCTGCCCTTCAGCGCCACCCGGGGCGTGGTTCTGCAGGGCATGGAAGTCGATCCATGCCTGAAACACGCCACGCTGGATGGTCTCTCCTGCTGCGACGAGTAGGGGTGTTTTGTCAGGATAACCCTGATGCTTTTCAGTACACGCCTGTCAGCCTGGCTGGCCCCATATCCAACGGGCACCGGGCTCGGACAAATCTCGAACCGCCAGAAAATTAGCTGACGTATGGGCGGCAAGTCAAACCGGAATGGTCCGGATGAGCGCGCACTCAGGGTCTGCATCGGGGTGAACGGGTCCGTGACACGCCTCGTAGAATGAATGGCACCCCTGTCTGTGAAAGGGAGAGCAGGCCACCGCCGGCACTGTACGGATGGGCGCCTGCCATGACACTGGAGACCCATGCCGCATGGACAACGGCTCATCATCGCCCCTGGCGGGGGCCACTGCCAGCCCTGTCGCACCCGCTCAGCCCGGTGCCCCAGGCCGATCATGCGCTGGCCCTGTGCGACAACCCGCAGCCGGTGGCACCGGGCGCAGGCGTCTGCCCTGCCACGGTTTCAGGAGGGCGAGCAGCCCTGGCAGGATATCGCCCGCCGCTGCCGCCCGGCGCAGGCACGGCAGCTCATCCAGCGCCTGCAGCAGATCCTGCCGGCGGGCAGTGTCCCTGCACCGCGAGGAAGACCTGCGTCCTACGAATGCGACGGCCTGAGTGCTTATCGCCAGTTGCCCGCTGGTGGTAGTCATTCCCGACGCCGAAGCGCAGGTGCAGGCCATCATCCGCCTGTGCCGTGAACTGGAGGTGCTTGGCTGCCGCGCGGGCGCTGGCACGGGTCTCACCGGCGTCGCCTTGCCGTGCCGGCGGCGTGCTGATGTCGATGGCCCGCTTCAGCCGGATCGTGCATGTGGACCCGTACAGTCGTACCGCCCGTGTCCAGCCCGGCGTGCGCAACCTGGCCATTTCCGAAGCGGCCGCGTCGCACGGCCTGTTCTACGCCCCGACCCTCCTCGCAGATCGCCTGCACCATCGGCGGCAATGTGGCCGAGAACTCCGGCGGCGTGCACTGCCTCGCGTACGGGCTGACCGTGCACAACGTGCTGGCCATTCGCGGGCTGACCATCGACGGCGACCCTATCACGCTGGGGCCGAGATGGACGGTCCGGCAGTGAACGGGGGGATCGCCTGCGGAACACAGCACACGTCGGGCATATCGGGGCGATCAGGTGCGCCTCGGCGTGGCGTGCCGGAGGTGCTGCCCGGCCGGCCTGTACCGCATCCGCCGTGGCGCTGGATGCCCTGGGGCTCGACCTGCTCGGGGCGGCCATCGGCTCCGAGGGCATGCTGCTGGTCGTGACCGGGTGGTGGTCCGGCTGCTGCCCATGCCCCGGCAGGCACGCGTCATCATGGCCTCCTTTGACGACGGGAAACCGCCGGCAATGCCGTGGCCGACGTGATCGCTGCCGGGCTGATCGGCCGGCATGGAGATGATGGACCAGCAGGCCACACGGGCCGTCGAACCTTTCGTCAACGCCGGCTACGATCTGGACGCAGCCGCCATTCTGCTGCTCGAACTGATGGCACGGAAGCGGAGGTCACCGAAGAAATTGCGGCCATGGAAGCGTGCTGCGCAAAGGCCGGGGCCACCCGCCCTGCAGGTATCCACCTCCGATGCCGAGCGCATGCGTTTTCTGGTCCGGCCGCAAGAATGCCTTCCGGCGGCGGGCGCATCTCTGCCGACTATTACCTGCATGGACGGCACCATTCTCAGCGCACCCTGGGCCGCATGCCGCAGGCCATTGCCGGCATGGAACGCAAATATGGCCTGCGCTGCATGAACGTCTTTCACGCGGGCGACGGCAACCTGCACCCGCTCATCCTGTTCGGACAGCCGCATCCCGGGCGAATGGGACCGGGCCGAGAAATTCGGCGCGGAAATTCTGGAACTGTGCGTCGGGCTGGGCGGCACCATCACCGGCGAACATGGCGTGGGCGTGGAAAAGATCAACTCCATGTGCGTGCAGTTTTCCGAGGCAGAACGCGCGGCCTTCTTTGCCCTGAAGCGCGCTCTTCGATCCCCGGGGCTGCTCAACCCTCGGCAAGGCTATTCCCACGCTGCACCGCTGCGCCGAATACGGACGCATGCACGTGCAGCGAGGGGCGGCTGAAGTTTCCGGAACTGCCGCGTTCTGAGCATGGAGATACCCTTGTTTCCATCTATCCGGCCATGTTTTGCATTATTCCCGCATGCTTCCGGCTATCCATGTCATGTTTTCGAGCTATCCATGTCATGTTTTCGGCCGTCCCCTGTCCGGTTTTCGAAAGGAGTAGTGATCATGCCTTCTTTTCTGCAAGGAAAAGCGGTACGGCAAGCGTCCACGAATGCGGGCGACATCCCGCGGCTGGTGTAATCCGTGAGGCACGCGCCCCATGCAGCCCTTGCCGAACTGCGTGAACAGCTGGTTTGCGCCTATCGAGGTGGCTGGTCCCATTCTGCTGCAGGGGTGGCACCTGTGCGTTCTACGCACAATCCGTACCGCTTCCGTGGCGAGGAGATTGCCGGCGTATCTACTGGTTTCACGCCGCAGCCGCGTCAGCAGCTACCCGTGTCGATAGTCGTCCCGCGTCAGGCAGCTATCCCGTGCCAGGCAGCCAGCCGGTACCGGATGGCCGCGCGATGCCGGATGGCGACAGGGTGCCGGAGGGCTCCACAGACACCGCACGACCTGCCCCTGTCATGCTGGACTGTCGCCGTTATGCCGGTGTCGTTTCGTACGATCCCTCCGAGCTGGTCGTGACGGCACGTTGCGGCACACCGCTGGCCGAACTGGAGGCGCTGCTGGCCGAACAGGGTCAGTGCCTGCCCTCTCGATCCACCGCATTTCGCGGGGCGTACCGTGGGCGGCATGGTGGCCACCGGCCCGTCCGCCGCGACGCAGTCGGCGGGGCGCCGTGCGCGATTTCGTGCTGGGGACCGTGCTGCTGGCAGCCGATGGCAGTGTCATGCGTTTTGGTGGCGAAGTGATGAAGAACGTAGCCGGCTACGACATGTCGCGTCTGCTCTGCGGATCGCTCGGCATGCTGGGCATGATTGCCGAAGTTTCGCTGAAGGTGATGCCCGTGCCGCGTGCCGATCCCACTGCGCCTGGAGATGACCGAAGCCGATGCACTCGCCGCCTGCAACCGCTGGGGTGGCCAGCCCCTGCCGCTGGCGGCTACCTGCTGGTACCGGGCGTGCGCATGTCCGCCTGTGCGGGGCGCGGCGCGTCGATGCGGCGTGTAGGCTGCTGGGTGGCGAAGCCGTGGATATCCAGCGAGGCCGATGCCTTCTGGCGTGCGCTGCGCGACCAGCATCTGGACTTTTACCGATCCCGGCCCGGAAGAGCGCCGCTCTGGCGCCTGTCGGTTCCCTCCTCCACCCTCGCCGCTCGATCTGTCGGCGAACAGCTGATCGAATGCGCGTCTGCGCTGGTGGCGTCCCGCCCCTGGAGAATGGCCGGCCGGTGTACCGCTTCGGGGGCAGGGGACCACGCATGGCCCGGGCCGCTGCGGCACTGCGCCACGCTGGTTGCAGCGCGAGCGGGTCGGCCACCGCTGTTTCCGGGCCGGCAGCGGCTGTGCGTGTGCGTGGTGCAGTGCCGGTGCCGCCCGTCGGTGCTGTCGAGCCTGCCGAATCACATGCCGGCGGGAGCGTTTTCATCCGCTGGATCCCGTCAGCCTGCAGATTACCAGCGCCTCAAGCGGGCCTTCGACCCGCGTGGCCTGATCAATCCGGGCCGGATGTACACCGGGCTGTGAGTGCACGTACCCATGGCCGTCCGATGGAGCACACGCGTCGCCGTTGGTCGCACCGGACGATGCCCTGACTGCCTGACTGAATGACTGAATGACGAATGAACTGACGTGATCGCGTGACTGAGCATGATGCCGACTGGAATGATGTCTGACTGAGCTGGAGTGATGTCTGATGAAACCCACTTGCTGCACCGTTTTTCTCGGCACGCCGCGGAAGAGGCCGATCGCATCCTGCGTGCCTCGCGTCCATTGCGGCTTTCTGCACGCCACCCGTCCCACCTACCAGCTGCTCGGCGACGAGAGGACAGCCCGCGCGGCCGCATCTACCTGATGAACAGGTGCTCGAAGGCGCCACGCCCACCCCTGTCGGCCCTGCATCATCTGGACCGGTGCCCCGACCTGCCGCAACTGCGAGCACCTGTCCCTCGGGCGTCCAGTATTCGAAACCGCTCGACATCGCCGCGACATCATCGCACCGAAGTGCGCCGGCCCCGGCGTGAAGCGGCCGTCCGCACGCTGGTACGCCGCTGGTGGGCTGCAGGGCCGCTGTTTCGCGGCCTGATGCGAATCGGCCGTGCCCCTGCGGCCGGTCCTGCCCGCGGCGGTACGGGCCAAGGTGCTGTGCATCATTCCGTGGGCCAGTGGCCCACCCGCGCGCATGCCCGCAAGGTGCTGATGCTCAGCAGCTGCGTGCGGGAAGCCATGCTGCCGGCCGTGGACCGTGCCACGGCACGGGTGCTGGACCGGCTGGGCATCCAGGCCATCGTCGAGCGGCAAATCGGGCTGCTGCGGCTCGCTCGCCCTTTCCATCTGGACGACGAACCCCACCGGCCTGCAGGATGCGCGCCGCAATATCGATGCCTGGTGGTCGCACATCGAGGCCGGCGCCGAGGCCATCGTCATCAACATTTCGGCGTGCAGTGCCATGGTCGAGGACTATGGCCACCTGCCGCGCAACGATCCTGCCTGCGCCGAACGGGCCCGCCACATTGCCGGTATCACCTTCGATCTCAGCGAATGGCTGTCGTGAACTGGCGCAGCACCGTCCCGCCATGCCCCTCAAGCCCCAGCGGCTGGTGTTCCACCCGCCCTGCACCCTGCAGCATGCCCAGAAAGATCCGTGCGTGGTGGAGGGCATGCTCACCATCTGGGTGCCAACTGCAGCCCATCCACGATTCACACCTTTGCTGCGGTTCGGCCGGCGCCTACTCGGTGCTGCAGCCGGACATTTCGCAGCAGCTGCGCGCCCGCAAGCTCGACAACCTCGAACACAGCCGGCCCGAACTGATCCTGTCGGTTACACGTAGTGCATTGCCCACCTGTGGTGCCGGAACGGACACGCCGGTCATGCACTGGATCGAGATGGATGGAGCAGCGGCTGGATGTGGGGGCTGGTTGCTCGGGGACGACTCGAGTCCTTGGACATTGTTCTGAGTTACTTGGTCAGTCCTGAACAGCCCAGAATCCGCACGTCAGCCTGTTGCTGAATTTCGGAACGACCGAGAGACTGGACAGGACCTTGTGATTCCCCACAACTTTCTCAATGAAATCAACATGACAAGAGAGAATCGCCCATAATTCTGAGAGGAAGAGAGCGGGCAAAGCGAACCGGAGGACGCTGCAATGCAAGGCAGATCGGACAGAGGTTGAAGTGCAGGATCTGGGTACCCAGTGGGTTGACGAAGAGATCAGTGGCGCGCAGATGCCGGATGCGCGTTCTGAAGGCACGCCTGGCGAGATCATGCACGTCATCTCGCAAGGATGCGACCAACTTCGATTCCGTCTCGTTCGAGGATTGGGCTGCGACGAAAGCAGCGTACCGGATGCTGTCCAATGATCGGGTGGACGTCCAGGCGATCATTTTCGGGGCACCTGCAGGCCACACGGCGTCGCGTGCAACAAAGCGAGGGGCAGATTCTGGTGCTGGCTACGATACAACCTCGTTCACGTTTGATCGGCTGTATCCAGAGGATGTGGGTTTTTGGGCAGGCTGGCGGGGAGCGAGGAGGAGACGCGGATCTGCGGGATGCTGATGCACGCGAGTCTGGCCATCACGCAGGGATGCGCTGCCCTGGGCTGTGTGCGCTGCAGTTCTGGAACCGGCAGGAATTCAGCAGGATCAGGCAGCAGGCAGGGCCGCGCGCAAGCGTGTCGAGGACAGGAAAGTCATCGCTGGGTCGAGGCCGGCATGCAGACACGGCGTTGCTGCAGGCGGAGTCCGGGCGATGCGTGCACATCGCGGACCGCGAAAGCGACATCTACGCGCTGTTTTACGCGGCCAGGGAGCTGGGCACACATTTCCTGGTGCGCACCAGCACGGATCGCCCGACAGGTAACGGCAGCAGACAGTGGAAGAGGAGATGGCTGACGCGCCGGTCGAAGGGCCTGCACCGGTGTTCTTTCGTGATCGTTGGGGCCATGCGCACGAGGCGACCATGACGCTGCGCCATCGGCGTCTGCGGATACGGCCGCCGCAGGAGCACAAGGAAGTTGCCCGAGCTGACGCTGACGGTACTGCACGCCACGGGCGGGCGCGCCGCTCAATCGCAAGCCCCCTGAGCTGGAAGCTGATCACGGATCTGCCGGTTCAGTCGCGCGAGCAGGCCATCGGGAAGCTGGACTGGTATGCGATGCGCTGGAACATCGAGACGTTCTTCGCGGTGATGAAATCGGGCACGCAAGGCCGGGGACGCGCAGCTTCGCACCGCAGAACGGTTGAGCAACCTGATGGCGGTGTACTGCATTCTGTCATGGCGGCTGATGTGGATGACGATGCTCAATCGCCTTGAGACCCGAGGCCGACCTGTGGTGTTCACGAGCAGGAGATCCGGGCTCTGAAGGCGCTGGTGACGGTACGCTGGAAAGAACAAGAGTGCCTGAGCCAGAGACGCTGCATGACTGCGTGATCCTGGTGGCGCGCCTGGCGGCTATCTGGCCAGAAAGAATGACAGGCCACCGGGGAACGAGGTTATCTGGAAGGGGATGCGCCGGCTGATGACATCGTTCTGGGAATGTCCATGTGATCAAAGATGTGGGGAATCCAAGGTCAGACACTGGGTATCAGGGGGTGAGACGGGTTGTTCAGGACCGACTACTTGTCTGTCCCAAGTTGCAGCGCTCCCAGGGGCAAATCACGTGAAAACCGCCGAACGGACGTTAATCGGCGACCGATGGCAATGATTTTGAGATAAAAAGTCACAAAATTTGAGATAATGTGTTATTCGTGGGCCTGGAAGTCTTGGTTTGAGGAGAATTTCTGAATTGTTGCGCGTAAGCCTTGCCAGGAGAAAGACGTGGCTTCGGACACACGACTGAGCATTTGCAGATCGAGCGGCTCAAGGAGCTGATGAATTACTGCCAGAAAGCTGCAAGGCTCCGACAGAGAACGGTTTCCGATGTTGCTGCTCATGACGGCTTTCGCGAATACGGCACGAACTTGAGGGAATTCCTGGTCTTGTGCTGAATGCAGCCCAGGATAATGAGGAGGCAGAGGGTGGCTGTCTTTGAAGCGTGTGACGGAAACCAGACCTCCAGTGCCATCCAGCAGACTGCTTCCAACTGTGGATGTTGTCCGTCAATGACCCAGACAAAACTTCCCTGTTTTGAAAGGTGAAGTGTTGGCAAATGAATTGCCGAGATGCTGGGAGAGGGTTTGGCGTATGAGGACGTTGGAAGAAGATAGCGCTGGTTGCCTGGAGGTGCACCCCGAAGAGGTGTTGAAGTCCAATTTTCCTCGCAATACCTGGACCAGGCATGGCGTCCATGGGCGGCGAAAGAAGACATGGCACGGAGGCGTGAAGCTTTACGGCCAACTCTTCGAGCTGCGTCAGGACATCAGGAAGGGCTCGGCTCTTTCCCAGATCGAGCTGGTTTGGGGGATTGTGGGACTCTGGGATCGAGGAGGGGCAGCGTTATGATATCCGCTCATAACCCAGGCTGTAGAGCTGGTATTGGATGAGAAAACATCCATCCTCAGCATTCGTCCTCGCGAAGTACCTCCTCGTATTGAAACGGACTGGTTTGATGCCAACGGTATTGACGGCGTCAAAAGATCTTAAGGAATTTTGGCAGCGTTATATTGATCAGACAGAGGAAAGCATAACTCCATTTTCGAGAACATCTTTCGATCTTGTCCTTCGTCATGCAAATAGCTGCGGACAGTGGGGGCGTGTATTGGCCGGACAGGCGTGATCCAGAAGACATTATGCTTCCGGCGCCCGATGATCATCTGTGCGTCACGGATTCATGGGTGATCTTTGCTCGCCCGAAGGGTGCTTCGAGTATCTGCGTGATCTCGATGCACTGTTTGAAAGGTTTCATCTGCAACAGATCTACCGGAGGCAGTGGCCAAACTGGTCACTGAGCCATCGAAAGAGATTGATGATCAATTTCTTCCCCGTATGCGGGGATTGCTCGCACCTATCATGATATTACGTCTGGTAATGGAGTGGGGTGTTCGAAACAGACAGGGTAAGAGGTTGTATTTTCCCAAACCATTCAATAATGAACAGGTAAAAATTGTTCAGTATCTGGAGAAGTATCTTGTGTTGTCGTGGAAGGGCCGCCGGGTACGGGAAAGAGCACACAATTGCTAACGTTATATGCCATTATTTGGCAATGGGTAAGCGTGTTCTTGTGACGTCAATGAAAGAGCCTGCACTGTCGGTCGTTCAGGAAAAGATTCGGAGGGGATCAGGTCTCTGGTGGTCCCTCTTTTGTCCGGAGATGAAGATGCGCAGAAAGCGCTTTCAGAATACCATTACCCAGATTGCGTCTGAGGTTCAGGGTATCGACAGAAGTGCGACACGCAGTGAAAATCGAGCGGCTGGATATTGCAGATCGAGCGATTGCACGGGCGTCTTGCTCGTGGATTTTCCAGTTGCGCGAACTGGCAACCAGGGCGCTGACCCGCTCATGGTTGATGGGGTGTACATTGATCCATCTGATGCTGCACAAGAGCTGGTCAATGCGACAGAAGGGCATGCTTTTCATTCCGGATGGGTTTTGATGGTTCCGGAAACATTCAGACCGAGCTTTGATGAAGCCGACGTAAAAGGCATTACGCGCTGCAGCGAGGTTTGCACTGAGGGCCAGATGTTGTCTATGCGGGTGCCCCTCTCCTGATTCTGCGCACCCGCCGACGGCCCTCTGAGGGTACGGAAACTTCATGAAGATCTAAAAGGGCAATTCGCTGCGCGAGAAAATTGAAAAGGGAGATATTCCTCCCGCTGCGGAAGGGTCAGCTGGAACGTCTTGAAGCAACAGGAAGAGATCTTAAAGTCCTGTCTGCCGAAACTTCCTTCCTTGAAGAGCATGGAGAATTGGTCTTACATGTGGCGTGATGAATCAAGAGCGTATTCAGGGGATTTTGAGGTATTTGGTGTCAGAGGTTATCGCCCAGGCGGATAGATATAACCAGCTCCGGAAGTCTGCTATTTCTCTACCCAAAGGGCTTGAAAGCGGCCAGGATGAAGAGGTCCTACAGGCGATTCGTCAGTTGGCGGATGGGCGCAAGCCATTGGCATAGCGGGTGTGTTTGGTAAAAGGGTCTTCGCGGATCAGTGTGGGTGCAATCGGGCGTTTTCGGGTAGCGGGGGCAGGAAACTGGCAATGACCTTGAGCCTCAGATGGTCCCTCATCCCGGTATCCGTAAGCACTGCGCTGAATGACCCGGATCTTGTTGTTCAGCCCCTCCACCATCCCCGAGTGACCTTGTTCTCGGGTCGGCGGTAGGCGGCAATGCCATCCCAGTGCCGCTCTATCATTTTCAGCAAACTTTCGGTACGGTTCAAGACGCTGCCATCGCAGGCTCTGCTTTCCAGCGCTCGAAGAACGCCCTGGCACCGCGCTCGGTTCTGTAGCTCCACAGCTGCCCAAACGACTCCTTCAGCAGGTAGGCCGTGTTCAGCCGCCGATTGGCGTAACGCAGCTTCTGAGTGCCTGCCGTCCCTCAATGTCAGGTTTCTCCCGTGCCGACAGCAGCGTATAGCGCTGCCTCGATCCACGACCTGTCGCCTTGCGCGCAGACGCTTGTACTCGTCGCGCCTGGCCCTGATCGAGCGCGATTCGAGATGCCGCATGATGGAACTTGTCGAACACGATCGCTGCGTTGGGGGCCTTGTCGCGCACCGCGTTGCGAAACCGGCGCTACATGTCGATCACCACAGCTCGATGCCATCGCACGCTTGCTCTCCCAGCTGGGCGAAGAACTGCTCCCACATCGGCTTGCGTGCGTCCGTTGCCGCCCATCCATATCGGTCTGCCCCTGGTCCAGATCACCGACCACCACGCGATAGTCGTGCCTTTCTGACCGCTATCTCATCGATGCCTATCGCTCTGGGCCTGAGCCGACCGGCGACGAACCTGTTCCTGCATGTACAGCTTCGACAGATCCTTCACCGTGCTGTCGTGAAGCCGCTCCAGCTCTGCCACGACCTTGTTGCTCATGCTCGTGCACAACCTGCCGACATGCAGCGCAAAGCGCTCGGTATAGCGTGGATTCTGCGCCAGCCAGTCAAGCCGTTCTACATGCACGCCGCCGCACCCCGAACACCGTACCCGCCAACGTTCGAACTCCAGGTACACCATCCAGCCTGCCACCCGAAGATCCCGCACACGGCACCTCCGCTGGTCGCCAGCGCCCCCAGCAGCGCTGCCGCAATTTGAGCAAATGGCCGTTTTTCGGCGTCTCAGCTGCACGACTCTCGCCTTGGGGTCCCCGAAGATTCCCTTCAACCTCGCCGATGCCACGAAGCCGGGAACAGACAAAAGTTCCCTCAGACTGCGACCTGTTTTCATGCACAGCACCTCGATCCAGTATTGATGCACGATACGACACTCATCATCTATGCTGTAAAGTCGCTTGATTTCAGGCGTCAAACGCCAATTTCGCTCCCATCTCACCACACTGATCCGCGAAGACCCGGTAAAAGAGAGCAGAAGGCAATGCTCGCAGAGATCAGGATCGCCGAGAGGGCCTGTCAGCACGCCTGATCAGTGGAAGGAAGTGCTCGAATGGATTGAGCTGTTGAGGATCTTCGCGTCCAGGTGACTCGGTGGGAGGAATTCGCTTCATTGCTTCGGTATGCCGCAGGCAGCAAAGGATCGGCGTGGGTGGAAAGCGTTCTTCATTCATATTTGCGGTACCAGCGCGTCCAGCGTGCACTCGACTTGGTACGCAATATTCAGTCAGAGTGAAAGAGGTATTCCCTACGCTGGCGGTCTCTGGCAGTATGGCGCGAGGAAGCATTCAGAGTAGTAGCGCCGGTTCTTGAACAGCATCTGCAATTTATTAAATTGCAACAGACGAGACGACAGAGGGATGAGCTGGCCGCGAAGTTTGGAAAGGTAGTGTGGAGATCATGAAAGGCTCGACAGCTTGTCCTGGGGCGTCTCGGCGATTCTGCGTTGCAGGAGACGGTCCGGGACAGTGGTGGAATGCCATGTGTTCCACGCTCGAACGTTGCGCGGCCTCGCAAGGCATCTTGAGGTGGTTTCTCGCGTGACGCAGCGATCGCTGGGTCCGAGTGCCCCACGGTACGCATCCCTGTTGAAGCGGCATGTCATGGAAGGGCAGGCTGACCCTTTGTCAGGTGATCTTCTTCGTGCTTGGCGTCTCAGCGTCTGGATTCTATGCGGAATCACCCTCTGTCGCCCGACAACTGAAGGACCTGGCTGCTCAGCGGAGAGAGATTACGCAACGGCTTGCGCAGTCCTACGAAGGCGGTGATCCGACGTCGTACGTGGTTTGCTTGCCGAGAGGCGACACCTGCTGTCAAGTCTGCCCTGAAGGCTTTTCAGATTGCAATCAGAAGATCGGTAAAGGGACCGGTATTCGTGCCGAGCGTTATCAGCAGAACGCTCGTGCAGCAGCGCCAGAGGTTACGGATGCAATTCCGTGCTGGATCATGCCTCACTACCGCGTGTCTGAGAGCCTGCCAGCAGGCAGGGTTAAAGCTTTGATCTCGTCATCATCGATGAAGCTCGCAGTCTGACCTTGGTGCCCTTGCCCGCCTTGTTTGCGGGGAAAAACCCTTTGTCGTTGGAGATGATGACAGGTGGCCCCTGAGGTGGTTGGGTATGAAGAAACAGATCCGTCGGTTGGTCAATACCGATCTGGTGCAGCAGGGTCCCGACATATCGTCAGGCAATGTCGCCTGAGCGTTCTCTGTATGACTGCACATGGTTGTCAATGCGAACTGCACATCATGCTGAAGGAGCATTTTCGCTGCGTTGGCCCCATCATCGAATATTCAAAGCGGGAGTTCTACAATCCCGAGCTGATTCCATTGCGTGTGCCTGTGCAGTCGGAGCGGCTTGATCCACCATTGATTGATATTCTTGTGACCGATGGACATCGAAGCGGCACAAAGGATGTCAATGTGCCTGAAAAGCACGCGTCATCGTGGACGAGATCACGTATCATTGCGGATGGGAAGGCATCGCAGCATGCGAAGAAGCGGACCATCGGAGTGGTACACACTGCTGGGGACTGCACAAGCCAAGATACATCAACGAGCTTGTTCTGAGAGAAATTGACCCGAGGCATATTAGCGCACGGCAAATTGCTTGTAGTGATGCGCGTACATTCCAGGGAGAAGAGCGTGATATCATCCTCCTTTCAATGGTAGCCGGGCCGGACAAGGATGCACGGGCGGCGACTGGGGCGGAGACGAAGAAGCGTTTCAATGTTGCGGCTTCACGTGCCAGAGACAGAATGTATCTTGTGCGCTCGGTCACTGAGGCGGACGCGAGCGTAAAGGACGAGCTGCGTCTTGGATTGATTCGCCATTTACTCCACGCCCAGGATGTTCAGCAACAACGTGACTTGCGACAACTGTGTGAGTCGGGCTTTGAGCGTGAGGTATATGACGCGCTTGTCGAACGAGGGTACGTAGTGACGCCCCAGGTCCGGTTTGGCAGTCAGTTCCGTATTGACATGGTTGTAGAAGGTGAAGGGGACCGGCGACTCGCAGTGGAGTGCGATGGTGACAGTTACCACGGACCCGAGCGCTGGCTGGATGACATTACTCGCCAACGGATTTTGGAGCGTGCAGGCTGGACATTCTGGCGCTGCTTCGCGTCGCAATGGACACGCCATCGGCAGGAGACGTAACGAAGACTTGTTGTCAGGCTTGACGAGCTGGACATCCGTCCGATGAGGAGGCGGCCTCCCCAGTATTTACACAGAACACCGCAGGGTGTGCTCTGCGGTAGGTGATGGTGGAAGCGCGACAGCAACGTCTTCAGCCGCCGGAATGGTGGTAGATGTTGGTAGCATGGGGCGGCGCGATTCTATGCCGCTGAGGGTGGCTTGGTAGTTGGGTAAGTCGGCCGTAGGCATTCAAATGCTACGGCCTCTTTTATGAGGGAGGGCTACCCTTGGTCTCGCGAGGGCTTTCAGTCTTTCATTGCCTCCAGGATGTGCCCAAGATAGTCAGCGACGCGCAGTGCCTTTTCGTACGGCTTTCGCCTCGAAAGGACTTTTGCTCCGGAATGTATCGGGCAGGGCGCGGGGGTCAGCACATCGACCGCTACCCCCAGCAGGTGCTGCAGTTCCACCTGAATGGCCGCGATGTCCATGAGGGAGGTCTCGGGGTGGGATCGACCAGGAGGTCCAGATCGCTGCTGGATGAATCCCTGGCCGTGAGCACCAGCCGAACACCCGCGCATTGACGGCGCGGTGTGCGGCCACGATTTCGCGGATTCTGGCGCGATTTTTCGCGTGCTTCGGAAGGTCTCGTCATACATCATCATGGGTTGATACGCATTGGCCCGCAGCAGTCCTTGATCATCCGGTAGTAGAACCAGATGACCGGGATGATGGCCGAAAGCCCAGCGCCCGAAGGTGATGAAGCCCAGCGGCACCGTGACGCAGATCCACAGGATGGTCCACCAGCAGGTGCGGATCATCCAGCTGAAGTGGCTTTCGTAGATGGCGTACCCCGTGCCGACGGACGCTGGATGTAGTTGACGATCAGGGCGATGACGTTGAGCAGCCCCAGCGAGAAGGTCATCCCGATGAGGTGCATCCAGTAGTCCAGCATGGCCGTGCGCCGGAACGCAGCCTCCTGCTGGGTTTCGATGTTGGTGACGTTGTCGTGGGTGTGTGGGACGGCATGGCAAGCGCTCCGCTGAGGATGGGGAGGCTGCAGCTGTCCGAACGCTCGGGCGCATCTTCCTGCAGGTCTGGGCAGTGGCGGCGATTTCAGGACAGAGTGCCGACTGGAGCGCCCGGCAGGGTGAACAATGGTTTTCTGGCTGCGGGTCATGGACGAGATGCTGACCTTCAACCGCCGTGTCGGACTTTCTTTCCCCAACCAAGCGCTGTTTCCGTCTGATTTCCCGCTTGCTCGATGTTTTGAACAGCCGGGCCATCGACCGGGGAGGTTGCCGCATCCCCAGGATGCGACAAACGTCATTGTCCATGCTCCCCAAAGGTTAGTCTCAAAAGAGACATTTGGTTCTCTCTCCGGATCTGTTCCGTTCATGGACATCGACTCCAATGCTGCCTCGCCGGCCGGCTCTGCCCCGGCTGGCTCCCTCGCTTCCCCAACGTCGCGCACGCTCCGTACCCTCAGCGCTCGTCCCGGGATGCTCCGTCCGACGATCTTCACGACCTGGCCACCCAGCGCAACCTGGCGCTGGCCTGTCTGCTCCTGCACATCCTGGGCGGGCCGTTCACGGTGGGGGCAGCCAGTCTGGCGGGCGATCATCAACCATCTGCAGCGCGACCATGCACGGGGCACGGTGTACTACACGCACCACCGCTGGATGATCGGCACCTGCTGGCTGGGCGCCGGGCTGGCGCTGCTGGCCGGGCTGATCTGCCTGGCCTTTCCGTCGCTGACCATGTTGCTGTTCCCGCTCATCGGTATCTACCTGATGCTGCGGATGGTGACGGGGGCGATCAACGCCATTCACGGCGAGCCGATCAAGGACTGAGGCGCGGCTTCGCTGCGCCGCCTCAGTGCGCCGCCGCAGCCGCCTGCACCAGCGTGGCGTACGGCGTCTGGGCGCCCGAGGCCACGAACTGCACGCCCACACAGATCAGCAGAAAGCCGCTCAGCCGGGTCACCACCTCGATGCCGGTGTTGCCCAACCGGGTGGTGACGCTGCGGGCGCTGCGCAGCAGCAGCCACTCGATGGCGCACACCATCAGCATGGCAATGAGCACGGCGGCATAGGCACCGATGCGGTGCTGAAAGCCGCCCAGCTCACGGATCTGCGTCTCCAGACCGATCACCACGGCGATGGAGCCGGGGCCGGTGATGCCGGGCAGGGCCAGCGGGAAGAAGGCGGGATTGCCATACTGGGCCTTGGCCACTTCCGACACCTCGGCCTTGCCGTACAGCATGCCGTGGCCGAGCAGGCCGATGATCATGCCGCCCAGCCACGCGCATGGCGCCGTACGAGATGCCGAAGGCTTTCATGATGATGCTGCCCACGAACAGCGAGCCCACCAGAATGCAGAAGCAGTAGACGGAGGTCTTGGTGGCGGTGCGCCGGGTGGTGTCGGCATCCATGCCGACGGTGACCGAGGTGAAGATGGGCAGCGTGGCCGGCGGGTTCATGATGGTGAGAAGGTCGACAAAGGCCCCCAGCAGAAACGCGGTAAAAACTCTCGCCAGCCATGCTTCGACCATCCACCAAACGTACGAAGTCTGATTGTCGGGCACCGGTTTGCGTGTGGCCAGCCCCCGGCGCCGGGTGTTGTATGAGCGCCGATAAAACACCCCTGTGCCATGAGGCAGCAGGGGTTTGCGGAGAACGGGTGAATCGCCCGCGGTGGAGTGGCTGGTGCCCTGTCCTGGCGCTTTCCGGTAGTCGGCGCAGGTGCTTTCTGGAGGCCAACGCGGAGTGCTCGCAGTGGCTGGCCTGTGGCATCGCTCGGCCGGCCGGCGCAGTGCCCGCCGCACAAGGCGCCGCGGGCGTTCTGCGTGCGAGTCAGCCTCCGCGACTCCCTCATGTCCTCGACCACTTTCTTGGCGTCGCCGAACACCATCATGGTCTTGGGCATGTAGAACGGCTCGTTGTCCAGGCCGGCGTAGCCGGAGCCATCGAACGCTACGTTCACGATCACCTGGCCGGCCTTGTAGGGCGTCCAGGATCGGCATGCCGGCGATGGGGGAGCTGGGATCCTTGGCGGCGGGGTTCACCACGTCGTTGGCGCCAGTACCAGCACCACGTCGGTCTCGCCGAAGTCGGGGTTGATGTCTTCCATTTCGAAGACCTGGTCGTAGGGCACCTCGGCCTCGGCCAGCAGCACGTTCATGTGCCCCGGCATGCGGCCGGCCACCGGGTGGATGGCATAGCGCACCTGCACGCCTTTCTCGATCAGCTTGTCGGTCAGCGCCTTCGTGCTGGGCGCGGGCCACGGCCAGACCATAGCCCGGCACGATGATGACCGAGTCGGCGTTGGCCAGCATGAAGGCGGCGTCGTCGGCCGAGCCGCTGCGCACGGGGCGCTGCTCTTTGGCCTCACCACTGCCGGCTGCGGCCGGGTCGGCGCCGAAGCCACCCAGGATCACGTTGAAGAACGAGCGGTTCATCGCCTTGCACATGATGTACGAGAGGATGGCACCGCTGGAGCCCACCAGCGAACCGGCGATGATCAGCATCGGGTTGTTGAGCGAGAAGCCGATGCCGGCGGCCGCCCAGCCCGAGTAGCTGTTGAGCATCGACACCACCACCGGCATGTCGGCCCCGCCGATCGGGATGATGATCAGCACGCCCAGCACGAAGGCGATGGCGGTCATCATCCAGTACGGGAACCAGCCCTGCGTGGCGGCAAACCAGCAGCCGAACAGCACCATGGCAATGGCCAGGATGAGGTTCAGTGCATGCTGGCCGGCGAAAGGTGACCGGGGCGCCCTGGAAGAGGCGGAACTTGTACTTGCCCGACAGCTTGCCGAAGGCGATGACCGAGCCGGAGAAGGTGATGGCCCCGACGAAGGTGCCGATGAACAGCTCGACGCGGTTGCCCACGGGATGCGCTCGCCATGGGCGACGATGTCGAAGCCCAGGGCTCGGCCACGCAGGCGATGGCGATGAACACGGCGGCCAGACCGATCATGGAGTGCATGAAGGCGACCAGCTCGCGGGCATCTTGGTCATTTCCACCCGGCGAGCCATGATGGTGCCGAGGGTGCCACCCACCAGCAGGCCCAGGATGACCAGCGCGATGCCGGCCCCGTTGGACTGGGTGCCGGCGGCATCCTGCAGCTTCAGGATCAGCGCGCCACCGTGGTGAGCAGCGCGATGGCCATGCCGCTCATGCCGAAGACGTTGCCGCGGCGGGCGGTGGTGAGGGTGCGACAGTCCCTTTCAGGGCCTGGATGAAGCAGACCGAGGCCACGAGGTACAGAAGGACGACAAGGTTCATGCTCATGCCTGTTTCTCCGCCTTTTTCGGTTCTTTCTTCTTGAACATCTCGAGCATGCGCCGTGTCACCAGGAAGCCGCCGAACACGTTGACGGCGGCGAGGACCACGGCCAGCAGGCTCATGGTCCGTCCCAGGCCGGTCTCGGTCAGCGAGGCGGCCAGCATGGCGCCCACGATGACGATGGCCGAGATGGCGTTCGTGACGGCCATCAGCGGTGTGTGCAGCGCCGGCGTCACGTTCCAGACCACGTGATAGCCCACATAGATGGCCAGCACGAGGATGATCAGATTGATGATGGTGTGATTGACGAGTTCCATGCTTTTCCCTTATTTCTGCTCGCGCAGCTCCGCCGTCCTGCGTGACCAGGCAGGCCTTGACGATGTCGTCCTCGAGGTTGATCTTCAGTTTCTTCTCGTCATCGACGATCAGCTTCAGGAAGTCGAGGATGTTGCGGGCGTAGAAGGCCGAGGCGTCGGCCGGTACGAGCGCCGGCAGGTTGCCCACGCCGGCGATGCTCACGCCATGGTGGCGCACGACCTTGTCGGCCTGCGACAGCTCGCAGTTGCCGCCCTGTTCGACGGCCATGTCGACGATGACCGAGCCCGGCTGCATCGACTCGACCATGGCGCGCGTGACTCAGCACCGGCGCCTTTGCGGCCCGGGATGAGCGCGGTGGTGATCACCACGTCGGCCTGCCTGATGCGCTCGGCCACGGCAGCGGCCTGGCGCTGCAGCCACGATGCCGGCATCGGCCGGGCGTAGCCGCCCACGCCGGCGGCGGCCTCGCGTTCTTCATCGGTCTCGTAGGGCACGTCGATGAACTTGGCGCCCAGCGACTCGATCTGCTCCTTCACGGCAGGGCGCACGTCCGAGGCCTCGATCACCGCGCCCAGCCGCTTGGCCGTGGCGATGGCCTGCAGGCCAGCCACCCCGGCGTCCCAGGATGACCACGCGGGCGGCCTTGGCCCGTGCCGGCGGCGGTCATCATCGTAGGGGAAGAAGCGCTGATACGGGTTGGCGGCCACCAGCACGGCCTTGTATCCTGCGATATTGGCCTGAGATGAGAGCACGTCCAGGCTCTGTGCCCGCGTGGTGCGGGGGCGGCCTCGAGGCAAAGCCGGTCACGCCGGTGGCGGCCAGCTTTTCCAGCCCTTCGGCGTGGAAGGGGTTGAGCATGCCCAGCAGGGCCGTGCCGGCCTTCAGGTGCTTCAGCTCCTCTTCCATGGGGCTGCGCACCTTGGCCACCAGCTCGGCGCCGAAGGCACCGGCCGTGTCCACCAGCTGCGCACCGGCCTCTTCCCAGGCGGTGTCGGGGGATGTCGGAGGCCACACCGGCCTCGCGTTCCACCACCACCTCGTGGCCGGCTTTCACCAGCTTCCTGACCGTTTCCGGTGTGGCGGCTACCCGGGTTTCGCCAGGCGCCCTCTTTCGGGATCCCGATTCTCATGAGTCGATCCTTTCCAGGGTTTTGCTGCAGGGATTTTTCTGTTTTCTACAATGTTCGCATGAGCATGTACGATACCGGACGGCGAAGGCCGTCAGATTAGTGGTGGGGCTTTCGGGCGGGGTCGATTCGGCCGTCAGTGCATGGCTGCTGAAGGAGGCCGGCTGGCAGGTCACGGGCCTCTTCATGAAGAACTGGGAAGATGACGACGACAGCGAGTACTGCTCCTCCCGGCAGGACTGGCTGGATGCCGCCAGCGTGGCCGATGTGATCGGCATCGACCTGGAGGCCGTCAACTTCGCCGCAGACTACCGGGAAAGGGTGTTCCGGCTCTTTCTGGAGGCCTACGAGGCCGGCCTCACGCCCAACCCCGACGTGCTCTGCAACGCCGAGATCAAGTTCAAGGCGTTTCTGGACCACGCCCTGAAGCTGGGGGCCGAACGCATTGCCACCGGCCACTATGCCGGCAGCCGCGTGGGGCCCGATGGGCGCGTGCAGCTGTTGCGCGGGGCCGACAGGAACAAGGACCAGAGTTATTTCCTTCATAGGCTGAATCAATACCAGCTCTCGTCCGTGGTCTTTCCGCTGGCCGGATACACCAAACCCGGAGGTCCGCGAGATCGCCGCCCGCATCGGCCTGCCCAACGCCACCAAGAAGATTCCACCGGCATCTGCTTCATCGGCGAGAGCGGCCGTTTCGCGAGTTCCTGTCGCGCTACCTGCCCACCAGCCGGGCCCCATCGTCGACGACCGGGGCGTACAGGTGGGCGAGCACGTGGGCCTGTCGTTCTACACGCTGGGTCAGCGCAAGGGCATTGGCATCGGCGGCCGGCGCGACAATGCCGGCGGGGAACCCTGGTTCGTGGCCGGCAAGGATCTGGCCACCAACACGCTGACCGTCGTGCGGGGCCACGATCATCCATTGCTGCTCACCCGCGCGCTGGTGGGGCGTGATGTGCACTGGATCGGTGACGCCCCCATCACGGGCAAGCACTACGGCATCAAGGCCCGCTACCGGCAGGGAAGATGCCGATGGCTGGCTGGAAGGGGATGTGCCCCGTGGCTGTGCCGCCGACGGCTTCCGGCCCGGCGCTGCCCGGGGCGTGGCATGGGGCCGGCATCGGCATGGGGCAGGGAGCAGTGTGGTGGGGCAGGATGACGCCAGTGCCATTGCCCGCGAGGTGGCGGCCAGTCTGGGGGTGCCCGTGCCCACCGGGAGCGGCCGGCCAGAATACCGGTGCGGTGCGGGCCCTCGTGGGGATAGTGCCCGTGCGCAGGGCCGGCGGCATGACGGGGTGAGCTGGCCTGCAGGTGGCATGCCTGCGGCCGGCATGTCACTCCGAGGGCTGCTGGCGTACCGGACAGGCACAGAGCCCGGCTGGCCGGGGTTGCACACGCAGAGGCGGGGGCGTCGGCGCAAGACCCGGTGACAGGGGAGCCTGGCCGGGGACATCCACATGGGACAGCAGCGGCGCATCCCGGCCGGGTGATCCTGCTGCGTCTGGCGGGCCGCGCATCGAGGTGCATTTCTCCAGCCCGCAGTGGGCCGTCACGCCGGGCCAGTCCGCCGTGTTCTACGACGGCGAGGTCTGTCTGGGGGGCTGCATCATCGACCAGCTCCGCCGCGGGACTGATCCACCCTCCTGCGCGGGGGCACGGTCCGGGCTGCAGGCATGTGTCGGGCGGACGGGTTTCCTGGCGGCCGTCCATGCCTCCTGCAGGTTGTCACAGCCCTGGTGTGCGGCATTTCCACGGGCATGCGATGGCGGTGCGAAACGCCCCGCGCCTGACCGCCTGCCCTCCGCTCGTCCGCGCGTGCTGGCGGCCCTGTACGTCCCTGCCCAACAATCCGGGGCATATGGACACTCCGGGTACGACACATGGCAACTACCACGCCGGCCCCTGCCGCAGGGCCCAGGCCGGCGCGCGCTCGCGACCAGAAATGGCGCGGCGTCAGCGTCGCCGGCTGTTGCAGATCAGTTGCCATGGCATTTTCCGGGCTGCTGCTCGGCAGGCCCGCCCATGCCAATACCACCCGACGCCAGCTGGGGGCCCTCTCCCAGGGGCAGCGCATGCCTGATCATCGAGTTTCTGGAGGCACAGGCCACCCTGCCGTCCCACCCTACGTGCTGGCCGGCATCGATGACGGCGCCGACCGCTATCGCAGCACGCTGGAGAGCCAGCGCCGCAATGCCGACCTGTTGCTGGGGCGCGTCAAGCGCGAGGCTGTTCGCGCGCATCGAGCGGCTCCGACGCGGCGGCCATCGAAGCCCGCTGGCACCACGGTGTCCGACGCTGCCCGCACCCAGCCCACGCTGGACATCGCCCGATCTGATGCTGCCGATGGCGCGGGAAGTGGCCGCACCGCTGGGCAACCTGCTGCCGGCGGTCGACACCCAGAGCCTGGGCGGCATGGAAGGGCGCGCGCCGCCGTCTGCTGATGTCCAGCTCATGCTGGACGGCCTCAGCGCCTGCTGGGGGCGCGATCTGGCTCAGTGAGGACCTGATGGAGCCCGCCGCGGCCTGCTCGATACCTGGCTCAATGCCGTGGCCCAGCAGGGCACCGACGGCGTGCGCCTGATGGCGCAGTGGAACCTCTTTGCCAGCGCGCTGCCGCTGCACAACGCGCTGCCTGCCCGGGGCGGCGCAGACCCTGCAGATGGTGGGGAGCGGCTTTTACAAGCTGCTGTAGCGCGTGTTGGGGGCGTTTGTCCCGCGAGAACACACGTACGGCATGCAGGGCAAGAGCGGCCATCCTGTTGAAGGACGGTCAGTGGCGATACGCCTGCACGCAGGGCGGTGCACGGGGCGATCCGTATTCCGGGGCAGGGGATGGCCCTGAGCCGTGTGTGCATGTGGGGAATACGGGCGATTTGCTAGCATTCCGGCTGTCGATCACCCCAGCCCGGAGCCCCCTCACGTCCGCCAATCCGCCGCCCTCGAAGCCCTCTCTCTCCCTGGATGGCCGCTATGCCGCCAAGGTCGCCCCGCTGCGCGCCTGGGTCCGAGGCCGCCTTCATGCGCCACCGCGTGCAGGTGGAAGTGGCCTGGCTCATCGCTCTCGGATGCCGGCCTGCCCGAACTGAAGCCCTTCAGTGTCGCCGCCCGCCAGCGCCTGCAGGCCATCGTCGAGCATTTCGGTCCCGGCCGATGCCCAGACCATCAAGGACTTCGAACGCACCACCAACCACGACGTGAAGGCGGTCGAATACTTCCTGAAGAGCAGGGTGGCCGACGATGCCGAGCTGGCACCCGCCGCCGAATTCATCCACTTTGCCTGCACCTCCGAGGACATCAACAACACTCGCACGGCCTGATGCTCAAGGGCGGCCGCGAACAGGTCATCCTGCCCGCCATCGACCGCATCATCGACACCCTGCGCACCATGGCACACCAGTATGCCGGCCTGCCCATGCTGTCGCGCACCCACGGCCAGCCACCTCGCCCACCACCCTGGGCAAGGAGCTGGCCAACGTCGTGCAGCGCATGAAGCGGGCCCGCGAGCATATTGCCGCCGTGCAGCTGCTGGGCAAGATGAACGGCGCCGTCGGCAACTTCAACGCGCATCTCTCCGCATATCCGGAGGTGGACTGGCCGGCCTTCTCGAAGCGCGTCATCGAAGGGCAGCTGGGGCTGACCTTCAACCCGCTCACCACCCAGATCGAACCGCACGACTACATGGCGGAGCTGTTCCATGCGCTGATCGGCTTCAACACCGTGCTGCTGGACCTGTGCCGCGACATCTGGAGCTACATTTCCATCGGCTATTTCACCCAGAAGCTGAAGGAAGGCGAGGTGGGCTCGTCCACCATGCCGCACAAGGTCAACCCCATCGATTTCGAAAATGCCGAGGGCAACCTGGGCCTGGCCAACGCGCTGCTCTCGCATCTGGCCCAGAAGCTGCCCGTCAGCCGCTGGCAGCGTGACCTGACCGACTCCACCGTCCTGCGCAACGTCGGCGTGGCGCTGGGTTACCAGCCTGCTGGCCTTCGATTCCGCCCAGCGCGGCCTGGGCAAACTGCAGGTGGCCGAGGCGGCACTGGCGCCCGTGACCTCGATGCCAGCTGGGAAGTGCTGGCCGAGCCTATCCAGACCAGTCATGCGTCGCTACGGAGTGGAAAAACCGTACGAGAGGCTGAAGGAACTCACCCGCGGCCGCGCCATCGGCCAGGCCGAGCTGGTGGCCTTCATCGATACCCTGCAAATTCCCGCCGCTGCCAGGGAACAGCTCGAGGCCATGACGCCGGCCAGCTACATTGGCCGGGCCGAGGCGCTGGCGAAGCGGGTGTGATGTGCCATGATGTCCGGTAAAGCGTGACGGGAGGAGGCTGCATGGCGCTGGAATTCCTGATGGAAATCATCGTGGGGGCGGTGGTGGAAATTGGCGGCGACGAGTGCCGAAGTACGCCGTGCGGCACCGTCATTCCGCATGGCGCGTGCTGCTGACCATTCCTGGTTCTGCTGGTGCTGTGCACGGTTTCTCATCTGCTTCCATCGGCCCCGAACGCAGCTGGGCCGACCGCATGCATTTCGTTTTCGATGTGTCCACCATCGGCGCCATCGGCGTGACCCCTGCTGTACTGGCTGTATTTCTGGGTTGCGGTGCGCGAGGCGCGTAAACGAGGCGCGATCGGAACAGGCGCAGGCGGAACAGTGCAGGCAGAACAGGTGCAGGCAAGAACAGGTGCGGGCAGAACGCGCAGCCGGCACTGTGGACAGGCTGACCCGGACGAAACGGTTTTGACGGCACGGGGAGGGTCATGGCTTTCGGCTTTCCCGCGTGCCGTGGATGCGGTGGTCTTGCGAGACAGGCGTGTGAACCAGCGGCTTCCCCACGTGTCGTGGATGCGGCCCGAGCTGCGTTCACGATATCGGGTGCGATATGCGGGCTTGCTCGAAGATACAGATAATTGCGCATAATTTAACGAATTATCGAAAAGAAGGAAACGTCCGTGCTCATGATCGCAACCGCCCTCAGCGGTGTCCTGATCGTGCTGCTGGCCAGGTGGCCATGGGGAAGGCCGCGTGGAGCTGGCCCCGTGCCGCCGTGGTGTTCATCGTTTCCGCTGCCTGTCTGACGGGCGCTTTCCTGCTCGATGACCAGCCGCTCGAAAGGGCCGCCCTGAAAGGTGTCGTGACCGGACTGGTCAACGTGGTCCTGTTCTTCGTGCTGAAAAGAGGTGTTCAGAGAAACGGTCGCCCGCCAGCAGGACGGGCTGACATCGAGTACCGTCCGTCTCTGCGCAGTGTGCCCTGTGCCCTGCGTCCTGTGCGCTGTCCGCTGTCAGCACACGGCTGAAGCCAGCGCGGGGGACGAACCGGTTCGTTACACGCCCCAGCAATATCCAGCAACCCTGACCAAGGAGACCCTGCATGAATATATTCGTTCCCAGCGCAAAACTCGTCGTCCTGAAGGAACTGCCGTTCAGCGATTATGCGTTTCCACGCTGGCAGTCCTATGCGTCCATCGCCCTGGTGGCTTTGCTGTCGGCCATTTCTGCCACGCTGGCGCCGCAGATGCATGGCCTGCCCCAGATGTCGTTCTGGGTTCTTTTGGGCTCGAACTTTCTTTCCACCTGGGTGCTCTTTCTGATGGCGATGTTCATCCTGCGCTGGTGGATGAAGCGGGGTGACCGCTGGGATGGCGAGGGCGACATGTTCAACCTGATTGCGGCGTCCTGGCTGGTGATCGATCTGATCGTCTATGCAGCGTCGATACTCGGCGCGCCGGGCTTCATCGTCATGCCGCTGTCCATCTGCTACGATATGGGTTGCCGGCAATGCCTTTCCGGGGCCATTCAAAGGCTTCGCTGGGTTATTCCATCGGCGGCGTGATACTGGCCATCATTCCCGGGGCACTGATCGGTCGCCGCGGTGGGCCTCATGCTGGTCAAGATGGGCCTGCCCATGCCGGCCGCCCTGCGGGTCTGAGCAATACCGGCTGGTCCTGCGGGCTGAGCGCACAACGATCCTCTGCAAAAGTCTGCAAAGCGCTCTGGACCCAGGATCGGGATGGCATGGTTCTGCTAGCCGCCAACGCGGATCGTCGAGAGAAGGATCCATCAGAAAGATCGTCAGAGAAAAGGGGAGACCCCTGCACGACATTTTTCGTTTCCCAGCGCAAAAACTCGTCGTCCTGAAGGAACTGCCGTTCAGCGATTATGCGTTTCCGCGCTGGCAGTCAACGCAGCCATCCTCCTGCTGGGGATCCTCTCCGGCGTCCTGCAGGTGCTGATGCCGTTGCGAGCCCGGTGCGCCCATGTTTCCCGTCGTGGTATGTCATCGGGTCGAGCATCCTCATCATGTGGGCTGGCTATCTGGTGGTGGTGCGTGTCCGCGTGCGGGTGGCTGGAAGCGGGGTGATCGCTGGGATGGCGAGGCGACCTGTTCAACCTGGTCGCAGCGGCGTGGTTCCTGATCCACCACCATTTCCTTCCTGCTCGCCCTGTCCGGCGCACAGCCGCACATCGTCACACCGTTGTGGATCTACTCCCTCTGGGTGGCAGGCAACTGCCCTGTCCGGAGCCATTCCGAAAGCCTCTCTGGGCTATTCCATCGTTGGCATCCTGCTGGGAACCCTGGCCAGCGTGCTCGCTTGGTGCCCCTGATCGGCGGGGTGGGCGGTGCCCTGCTGGCCGTACTGGGCCTGGTCCAGGTGCCGCACGGCTGCAGGCTGATCGGCAGGCCAGCCCCTGGGCTGCCCCCTGTGGACTGATCAGGGAGGATGCCACATCGGTTCGGCGTGGAGCTTGGTGCGCAGGACGGATGAGTTCTCAGATGCGCCCTGGTGGCCGGTACGCTTCCTGCACGGATTGCCAATCTTTGCCAAAAACGGGCTAAGCTTGCGCCCATCCACGACCGCCCATCCACCACGCCGGAGGCTTGCCCCATGGTCACAATGACATCTCCTGTCCGACGCACTGAAGAACTTTTGTGGACGAGCAGGTCTCCCCAGGGTAGCTACGTGTCCAGCAGCGAGTATGTCCCGCGACCTCTTCGCGGGGAGCAGGGGCGCCTGCAGCTGGCGGAGCATGCTGCTCGATGGCATCAACAGTGGGCCGGCAGGGGTGGCGGATGACGCCCTATTTCGATGATCTGGAAACAGAGGTACGGGAGGCTGCCCCGCAGGCGCTGCGAAGCAACGGTGGAATGACTGTCGTGAAGTGACAAGGTCATTGAAGACAGCGTCCGGGCACGTCAGGATGTCGAGCGTATCGTTGCCGACTATCTGGAGCAGGATGCAGAGACGGGCGGGCTGCATTTTTGCCGAAGCGCTTCAGAAGGCCTATCGGCAGCATCGCCCGTTCCCTGGTTTCGGTTTATCCGCCACTGACGTATGTGCTGCAACTACGCTGAAATTCTGGCGAGGTGCCCGGTTATCCCGCATCTGGTATTCTACGTCGAGCATCCAGAGCAGGGTCCTCCGTTCTGCGTGTCCTGCATGGTCAGCGCATTCCTGCTTTCCTCACTGGGCGACATTGCACCACCCTCCCCCGAGAACCGACGCCTGGGAACTCTTCTGGGCCCATCAAAGCAGGGCAGACCCGTCAAGGTGATGGACGGCCGTTCGCAAGCCTTTGCCCGTGAGCATATCCCCGGCGCCCTGAACCTGCCGCTGGTTGCCTCGGGCGCAGATGCCGCAACGGCGGATGCCGGCTGCGTCGTCCAGACCACCAGCCTGTCCTCGCTGTCTCCCGATGTCCTCTACGTCTGCTGCGACGATGGCATGAACGGCGACGTGGCCGAACGGACCGCCACGCCGCCTGCAGGCCGCCGGCCTGAAAGGTGCAGATACTGGTGGGCGGCATCGACTGGTGGCGGCGCGACGGCTATTCCACCGAGGGCGAGAACGCCCAGACCGGTACCCGGGTGGGCTGCGGCTGCGGCCGGCGGGGGTAACTTACCCCGACCCTGGCTCCAAAGCGCTCGCAGACTTTTGCAGGGACTCGGCACAGTGCCCGTGAGATCAGTGCATTGTATTTGATTTTTCAATAACAAGACGCGATTATCAAAAATCAAAGGAACAATAGTGCGTACCAGGTCCATATGGAAGAAATCCCGGTATTTTTGGGAAAATACCGTTATATCTTCACGCCATCCGTCCCATTTCCTTGATCATCCCGCGGCTGTCTTCCTACAAATGCGCCTCCTCCGCCCGGGGCCGCTACGTGAGGTTTTCGCGGCGGCGCTCTTTCCGATTTACCGGAACCGAACGGAGAAAACCATGGAAGCCTGGCTGCTCAGCCTCATCACCGCCACCCGCAAGAGTGATAGAACTGGCCATCAAACTGTCACGCATGGCCGTCAGGCACTACCCAGCCCAGCGCCGAAGCTGCGCGCCCAGCTGCGCCCGTGTACGAGAAAGGATGCCGACAGCCTGACCGCCGTGTCGCAGGTGGTTGCCATCAACTTCAGACCGTACGCCGCCCAGCAACTACTGGAAGTGATGTTCTTCACGGACGGTGATGCCAGTCTCCGGGGATGTCCAGCTCGGAGGTGATGTCTGTGCTGGGCTGGCCATAACCAGTACCGTGTGATGCGGTTATGCATGTTATGCAGGTGTCTGACGCCGCACTGCATGCGCATGTGTCCAAAATGTGAGTGCCATGCAGACAGACATGTTGCATTGCAGAAAGTGTGACGCATGCTGCGGGTGATGAGGGTCTGAACGACAGGAGCATCACCATGCGGACATCGATACAGTTTCGGCTGCTGGTTACTGCGGGCGGCGCTCGCACTTCTTCTGCCGCCTGCGGTGGCGGCGGCGGTGGGGGCACAGCGGGGGCGTACTCAGCTCTCCGCAGCCGCCGTCGTCAGTGGCGGCGGCACCTCATTCCGTGGTGGCGGCCAGTCCGCAGGGGCGAGGCGAAGCCAGCCAGCCAGAGCGGTAATGCCAGCCAGTCTGGACAGACGAGGCCAGAGCGGTAACGCCAGTCAGGGGGCTAGACTGGCCAGAACGGCAACACCGGCCGGAATGGTGCGCTTCCGGCAGTGGTGGCACGGAGGGATTCTGGTGCTGGTGGCACAGGCAGCGGTGGCAACACCGGCGGCCAGACGGGTGGCAGTGGCACCGGCAATGCCGGCATCGGGCAACACGGGCAGTCAGTCCGGCGGTGGTACGAGCAGCACGGGCAACAGTCCGGCGGCAGCGCAGGCACCAGAACGGTGGTGCTTCCGGCACCGGCACCATCACCATCGTCAGCAGGCTGCGCTCATCTCCGCCCGCACGCGGCGCGTGCTGCTGGCTGATCGACCAGAGGGCCTCGCGCCTTCCCTTTCCCGGGCCACCAGCTACAATGGCAGCCTGCTGGCCAGACGCACACCTCAACGTCGTGGCCGGTGTGGAGCTGGACTCCGTTCAGCTACACGACACCACGTCGCTGGTCCCGATCCCGTACCAGCCCGCTGATCGACGCGTGCACGAGAACTACCGCTACGCGCGGCCGAAGAGCGCCTTCACCACTACGCGTACACTACCCGCGCTACTACCACCGCTCAGCATCGGGGCCACGCAGCGTGTCCACTATCTAGGAGAACACCGCTGACCGTCTCGGGCACCGGCTTCACGCTGGGGCAGACCATCAGCGTGCGTGACGGGGCGGACGATGGCATCAGCAACTTCTGGGGCAACGGTACGCACGTCGAGAAGCTGGAGCTGTCGGCTGCGGCGGCGCGACCATCGCCTTCAACAGCGTGGTGCCCTATGGTGTGTGATCGAATGGAAAGACACAGCAACTCGAGCCGCTGTTGTTTCCGCTACCAGTGGCTCCGGTGCCGCCAATGCCACCGGCACAGCCAATGCAGCCAGCGGCACGAGCCGCACGAACAGCACCAGCCCCCGTCTCGAACAGCTGATGCTGCTGCGTGGCCAGAATGGCAGCCAGGCCAAGCTCTGCTGGAATGCGTCGGGGCTGCAGTATGCCCGCCGGCTGCACTGCACGGCCTGGAAGGCACCGGCCGGCTGGCAGCGGGGTCAGAAGCTGGGCTTCGACGGTCACTACCTCGATCGATGACCGCGCGCGCATGCGGGCGAAAGCGGCTGCACTGGCGTTGCAGCGTGTCGCACCATCGACTCGCGGTTCCCAGCCGTGCGAAATTGTTGCCCACTGTCCGGCAGGGCGGTCCGCCTTGCCTGCGCAGCGTGCGCTGTCGGCACACGGCGGCTGGGCGCTGCCGCCCGCAGAGTTTCTCCTGCAGGTGCGCATATCTGTGTTGTGTGCCTTGAAACCGTGAAAATTCTGCGGCATAAACGACAGACTGGCGGTCCCTATTCCCTCGCGGTAGTTATCATTGATTGCCAATTCCCGACAGCTCACGCGGGTTTCCCGTCCTGGGCGATCCTGCCTCGTCATGAGCCGTCACCTGCCCATGGTGCGGGCACCGTGGGGCGACGGCGACGCGCATGTGCCGCGTGCGGGACGGGCATTCTGGTGTCGCGGACGGCACTGGCCCGTCGTGGTCAGTGCCAGCTGCTACTCACGCTGCGTCGTTGCAGGAATGCCCATCATTCCCGGTGTTGCGAGGAGCGCCGACAAGCCCAGGCGATGCGAAAATCACCGTTCACGAACGCCAGGTCAACAGCCAGATCATCGTCTGGACCACGCCGATCGGGGCTTCATCAGTTCGCTTTAAAGCGAAGTGCGTCCGAAGTGAGACATGCCACGCGCGCGCACCGGTGAAATCTCGCCGGGCTGCCAACATCGATGCCTGGCTGATGGCTGGGCTTCAACTCCCGCTGACGACTACGTGCACGCAGGGCGCCACGGTGCCCGGTGCCGTCACGCTCTATCACTGGGGCTTCAGCTTCGTGTTTGCCTGGCTGTACGTGTGGGCAGCATCCGCTGGCCGCGCATCCGGCTCTGGTACGGTGCGTTCTATGGTCTGGTCATCACCGTGGTCATGCACGGTTTCCTGATCCCGCTTTTTGGGCTTCCGCAGCGGTCTATGCCCATGGTGCCACCGGCTGGCTCTGGAATCTCAACGCTGCCGAGCTGTGGAGCGAGATTCTGGGGCCATGTTTACTGGTCCGTTCCATCGAGATCTGTCTGATTGCCGTGCTGGCCCACTGGCCGTCCCCATCGTCGGGAAGTGGGTTTTCGAAGTGACGGCCTGATCCGCGCCGATGCTCGGGGCTGAAATGCCCCCGATTGCCGGACATCAAAAAGGCAGGGGTCGACCGAACCCCGCCCGTGATGGGGAGTCAACCCTGTGAGGCGGAAACCCGCCCGGACGACTCACGGCAATTTCCACCTCCGGTGGCATCCCTTTTTCCTGATCGGTTTGACCAGATCCTCGCGCTTCAGGCCCAGGCGCATCACGATGGCTGCGGCCACGAAGATCGACGAATAGATGCCGAAGCAGATGCTGATGGCCAGCGCCAGCGCGAAGTAGTGCAGCGTGGGGCCGCCGAAGAACAGCATCGACAGCACCATCATCAGCGTGGACGTGTGCGTGATGATCGTCCGTGACGTGGTGGTGGTGATGGCGTGGTCCAGCACGGCGGCGGTGGTCATGTTCTTCGCGTGGCGCTTCGCGGGAACTTTCGCGCACCCGGTCGAAGATGATCACCGACTCGTTCACCGAGTAGCCCAGCACCGCCAGCACCGCGGCCAGCACCGACAGCGAGAACTCCCACTGAAGAGGGCGGAAGAAGCCTGTGATGATCGCGATGTCGTGCAGGTTGGCGATGATGCCCGCCACGCCGAACTTCCACTCGAAGCGCATGGCCAGGTAGATCAGCGATGCCGACGATCACCATCAGCAGCGCCTGGCGCCGCCGGTAAGCCATGCGCTGCCCCACCTGCGGGCCCACGAACTCGTTGCGGCGCAGCTCCACCTTCGGGTCGACGGTCTTCAGTGCACCCAGCACCTGCTCGGCCTGCTGGGCCGCCGACACGCCTTCCTTCAGCGGCAGGCGGATCATCACGTCGCGCGAGGTGCCGAAGTTCTGCACCTGCGGCCCGAAAAAGCCCAGTCTCGATGGCCAGCCGGGTCTTGCCCAGATCGGCCGGCTGCGCGTAGTTGACTCCATGATCGTCACCGCCGGTGAACTCACCGACAGGTTCAGCGCACGGGCCAGCAGGATCACCGCCGCGACGAAGAACGCGATGGAGATCATGTTCAGCACCGTGACGTGGCGCATGAACGAATGTCGCGCTTGATCTTGAACAGTTCCATGGTGTGAGCCTCCGGTCAGCGCTTGGCAACGGGCTTGTGATCGTCGGGTACCCAGTCGCTCTGGCCCACCGACAGGTGCTTGATGCGCTTGCGGCCGCCATACCAGAGGTTGACCAGCCCGCGCGACACGAACACCGCCGAGAACATCGAGGTCAGGATGCCCAGGCAGTGCACCACGGCAAAGCCCTTGATCGGGCCCGAGCCGAAGGCCAGCAGTGCAATACCGGCGATCAGCGTGGTGACGTTGGCATCCAGAATGGTGGCCCAGGCGTGCTCGTAGCCGGCGCTGATGGCCATCTGCGGCGAGACGCCACGGCGCAGCTCCTCGCGCACACGCTCGTTGATCAGCACGTTGGCGTCGATGGCCATGCCCAGTGCCAGCGCGATGGCCGCGATGCCGGGCAGCGTCAGCGTGGCCTGCATCAGTGACAGCACCGCCACCAGCAGCAGCAGGTTGAAGCCCAGCGCCAGCGTGAGAGACACGCCGAACAGCGCGTAGTAGATGATCATGAACACCGAGATGGCCAGAGCCCCACGCCACGGACGAGAAGCCCCTTCTCGATGTTGTCGGCCCCAGGCTCGGGCCGATGGTCCGTTCTCGATGATGTTCATCAGCGCGGCCAGCGCACCGAGCGCGCAGCAGCAGGGCCAGGTCGCCGGCGTTCTTGGGCGTGCCCATGCCGGTGATCTGGAAGCGGCTGCCCAGCTCCGACTGGATGGTGGCCACCGTCAGCACCTCGCCCTTGCCCTTCTCGAACAGCACCACGGCCATCGGCTTGTGGATGTTCTGCGGGAGACCTCACGCAGGCGGCCGCCGGCTTCGTTCAGGCTCACGGCCACGGCGGGCTGCTGGTGCTCGTCGGATGGCCGAGGCGTTGGTGAGCCGCTGGCCGGTGAAGATGGGCTCGCGCTTGAGCACCACCGGGGCGCCACGGCCCTGGCGGAACAGGTCGGAACCGAAGGGCACCACGGCGGTGTCGCTGGTCAGCGCCCGCTGGGCCTCGTTGCTCATGTCCACCAGCCGGGCTTCCAGCGTGGCGGTACGGCCGAGGATGTCCTTGGCCCGTGCCGTGTCCTGCACACCGGGCAGCTGCACCACGATGCGGTCGGCCCCCTGGCGCTGGATGACCGGCTCGGCCACGCCCAGTTCGTTGATCCGGTTGTTCAGCGTGGTGATGTTCTGCTGCACCGAGTTGTCGAGGAAGGTGCGCATGGCCGCCTGCGTCAGCGTCATCACCAGCTGCGCATTGGCGCCGCTGCCGCGCGTCTGCAGGGCCAGGTCGCCCTGGTGGTCGCGCAGCAGGCCCTCGGCACGCTCGCGGGTGGCCTCGTCGCCAAAGGTCATCACCAGCTGGTTGCCGGTGCGGCGGATGCCGTTGTGGCGCACGTTGCGGTCACGCATCAGCGTGCGCACATCGGCCATGGCGCTGTCCAGACGCTTGTTCAGCGCCTCGGCCGTGTCGATCTGCATCAGGAAGTGCACCCCACCGCGCAGGTCCAGACCCAGATACATGGGCAGGGCATGCAGCTGCGTGAGCCAGGTGGGGGAAGCCGACAGCAGGTTCAGCGCCGTGATGTAGACCGGATCGGAGGCGTCCGGGTTCAGCGCCTTTTCCAGCACGTCGCGGGCGCGCAGCTGCGTGTCGGTCGAGTCGAAGCGGATCTGACCGAGCTGTCGTCGCGCAGCACCCCCGTGTTGGGGATGCTGGTTTCGGTGAGTGCGGCGAGCGCACGCGTCTCCGTGGCCTCGTCGACCTTGATGGTCGCCTTCTGGCTGATATCTGAACCGCTGGCGATTCGCCGTAGAAGTTGGGGAGGGTATAGATCAGGCTGAAGATCAGTGCCAGCCCGATGACGGCGTACCGCCAGAACGGATTTCGATTCACACTCAGATGGCCTTGATGGTGCCCTTCGGCAGAAGGGTCTGGATGGTGGACTTCTGGAAGTTCATCTCGATGGACTTGCCTTCAGAAGCGGAAACTTCGACGGTAACATAGGCTTCGCCGACCTTGGTCACCTTTGCCGACGATCCCGCCGGCCGTCACCACTTCATCGCCTTTTTGCAACGCTGCCAGCATGTTCCGGTGCTCCTTGGCCCGCTTCATCTGCGGACGGATCATCAGGAAATACATGACGACGAACATCAGGATGATGGGCAGGAAGCCCAGCAGCTGGTTCTCGGCGCCGGCAGGCGCGCCGGCGGTCTGTGCGTAAGCAGAGGAAATCAGCACGTGTAAGGTCCTTTGTCAGGAGGTGGGGGAAGAGGAGCGACCGCGCCGGCTGGCGGCGATGCCCCCCGGGGCATGTGGCCCCGTGATGATGAACCGGCTTCCCCGGGAGCGACGCCAGCAGGGCAGCCCTGATGGCCCCGGGCTTCCTGGATGGATGAACCCGTCATATACCGGCCAGGCCGCGGATGACGGGGCGTTCTGTTACGACTGCCCTTCGTCCAGCCCGCGCTGGCGGTCGGCCTCGAACTGCGCCTTGAATGCCGCAAACCGGCCTTCGGCAATGGCCTCGCGGGCCTCGCCCATCAGGTTCAGGTAGAAGTGCAGGTTGTGCACCGTGGCCAGATGGGCGCCCAGCATCTCGCCCACCCGGTTCAGGTGATGCAGGTAGGCGCGCGAGTGTTTGCGGCAGGTGCTGCACAGGCAGATGGGGTCCAGCGGTCGCTCATCGTCACGCCAGCGGGCGTTGCGGATCTTCAGGTCGCCAAAGCGTGTGAACAGCCAGCCGTTGCGCGCATTGCGCGTGGGCATCACACAATCGAACAGATCGATACCCCGGGCAATGCCGTCGAGCAGGTCTTCCGGCGTGCCCACCCCCATCAGATAGCGTGGGCGGTCGGCCGGCAGCCGGTGGCCCACATGGTCCAGAATGCGCAGCATGTCTGCCTTGGGTTCACCCACCGACAGCCCGCCGATGGCATAACCCTCGAAGCCGATCTCCTTCAGCCCGGCCAGCGACTCGTCGCGCAGATCCTCGAACATCCCGCCCTGCACGATGCCAAAGAGCGCATTGGGGTTCTTCCCGTCCAGAAACTCGTTGCGGCTGTTCGTCTCGGCCCAGCGACTAGCTGCATCGACTGCGCCGCCTCGTCCCGCGTGGTGGGCCGCCCGTCGACCTCATAGGGCGTGCATCTCGTCGAACACCATGGCGATGTCCGAATTGAGTGCCCGCTGCACCTGCATGGAAATCTCGGGCGTGAGAAACAGCCTGTCGCCATTGATGGGCGAGGCAAAGCGCACCCCTTCCTCCGAGATTTTGCGCAGCTCGCCCAGGCTCCACACCTGAAAGCCCCCCGAATCCGTCAGGATCGGCCGATGCCAGCCATATGAAACCATGCAGACCGCCCAGTTTTTCCATGACGGTGGTGCCGGGGCGCAGCCACAGGTGGAAGGTGTTGCCCAGGATGATGCGCGCCCCTACCGCCTCCAGATCGTCCGGCGACATGCCCTTCACGGCACCATAGGTGCCCACCGGCATGAACATCGGCGTCTGGAACGCGCCGTGGTTGAGCTTCAGCGTGCCATGGCGCGCCAGGCCGTCGGTATGGTGCAGGGTGTATCTCGAGCATGGGGATGGAGGAGAGGAAAGAAGAGGAAGTCGCTGTTGCTGTGTCGAAGTGAGTGCGAGGCGTCTGGGGGCGGGGAAACAGGGAAAGGGAAACCGTCATGCCCCGGGTGCGTGCGCTCTGCTGGAATGACTGGATGTTCCTCGGTTTTGATGCCTGTACATTACGATAGATTACGCATTTCGCGTCTGGAGGGACAGGGAGGTGAACAGGCTCATGCGACAGGCGCTGCGTCAGGCAGCCGCTGGCACGCCATTGTCAGGTGGCATGATCGTCCCGGTCCAGCAGCATCGCGTCCCCATAGCTGAAGAAGCGGTAGCGCTGCGCAATGGCGTGCGCATAGGCGCGCCGGATCGTCTCGCGCCCGGCAAAGGCGCTCACCAGAATCAGCAGGGTGACTTTTGGCAGGTGGAAGTTGGGAACAGCCGGTCCACCACCCGGAAGCGGTAGCCCGGCGTGATGAACAGGTTCGTCTCGCCCCGCCGGCCTGGCTGCTACTGGCTTCCAGCGCCCGCATGGCCGTCGTGCCGATGGCCACCACCGGCCGTCCCCCGGCCTTCGCCCGCGCAATGGCCTGCGCCGTTTCGGGCGAAATGGCATGCGCTCGGCATGCATCTGGTGCTGTGACAGGTCTGGTACGCACCGGCAGGAAGGTGCCGGCCCCCACGTGCAGCGTCAGGTGGGTCATCTCCACCCCCGCGCGCGCAGGGCCGCCAGCAGCGCTTCATCGAAATGCAGCTCCGCCGTCGGCGCCGCCACCGCGCCCCGGCTCACGCGCAAACACCGTCTGATAGCGCGACTCGTCCGCGCCGTCCGGCGTGTGCTGGATGGAGGGGGCAGCGGCAGCTCGCCCAGCCGCTCCAGTATCTCCGCGGCGGGCGCATCGAAGCGCAGCCGCAGCAGCATGCCGCCCGGCTCGCGGGCGGAGACGACGGTGGCGACGGCCGCGGCATGCGAGAGCCGGGGCCCGTCACCATGACTGGACGCCCCCTGATCCCGCCCTCGATCCTGATCCCGATCCTGACCCGGAACCCGCACCTGCATCACCGAAGTACAGCCGGCTGCCTTCCTTCGGCGGATGGCTGGCGCGCACCGATGGCCAGTACTCGAACTCACCGTCGATGCGCTCGACCATCACCTCGATGCGCCCGCCACTCTCCTTGCGGCCGAAGAGTCGCGCGTGATCACCTTCGTGTCGTTGAACACCACCAGACTGCCCGGCGCCAGCAGTGACGGCAGATCCGCTCAGCAGCCGGTCGGCCACTGGATGTTCCGCTGCGAGACGGCCCGTGCCGCTGCCACCTGCCGTGTGCGCTGCCTGCGGCGGCGCTGTTCGTGGCAGTGCTGCCTGTCGTGCGGTCAGTCGTGGTGTGCCCTGGTCGGCGCCGCCGGTCGCGCCACTGCTCGCGGCGGTGCCCAGCGCCGATACATCCAGCAGGCGCCCGCCGGCCCGGTGCTCGGGCGGATACTGCGCAATCAGTTCATCGGGCAGGTGGTAATCGAAGTCGAGAGTTTCATGGAAGGTGGTGCACAGAGCAGGGCAGGAGCGGACAGGACCCGCCAGCCGGGTGAGGGCTGATTCAGGTTTCCACGCCGGGAGGCGTGCTCCTGCCGGAGCACATCCGGCCCGGAAGTGGACTCGGTCCGGATGCAGACTCCAGCCGGCGTCTGGAAACGGACAGCGGGAACCTCTAAGTGCCCTCAAAGACCGGTTGGCGTACCCGGCCGATTTGCGCCATAATGGTGACCGGATGCCGATGGCACAGGATTGGTACGACGCGTCCCGCGCCCGCCACCTTGCTCCCCCGCAAGGTCTCCCCAACCCGGGCCGGGGCCATTTATCCGTGCTTCTCCCTGTCCGCGCTGCCCCCTGCCACTGCGCCTTCCCAATCCGGGCCATGGCAGGCCAGCAATCGGCATCCCCTCGGTGGGCCAGCCGGTCGCCGCCAGTTCTCTGGCGCGCACCCTGCAGGCTGGCTCTCCGGCCCGTCAGCCCTGGGTGGTGAAACTGGTAGACGCAGGGGACTCAAAAATCCCCGCCGCGAGGCGTGTCAGTTCGAGTCCGACCCCGGGCACCAGCTTGCGCAAGGCCGCTTTCCGCTGTGTGGAGGCGGCCTTTGGTGTATCTGGCCGGCTCTGCCGGCCGATCCTTTCGTGCCGGGGCGAAGATCCGTCCTTTCTGGTGGCCGGTGCCCCGTCCTGGTGCAAACGGTCCCGGCCTGCTGCCGTTCCCGCCCTGCCACGGTCTGCTTCGGCGCGGGGCATCTCCCGACACCGTCCGTCCTACAATGCAGTTTCCCCAGAATGTGTAGGACGCACTGCCATGCCATTGACCGGTCTGCTGGTTGGACTCCTGTTCGGCTTTCTGCTGCAGCGGGGGCAGTTCTGTTTCGTTTGTGGCTTCCGCGAGCTGCTGTTGCGGCGCAACACAAGCCTCATCGTGGCCCCGCTAGTGGCCATCGCCATCCAGTCGGCGGGCTTTCTTCGGGTTGCAGCAGGCGGGGGCCATCCGGCTGCCCGAGGGGACCATGCCGCTGTGGGCCACGATCATCGGCGGGCTGCTGTTTGGCATCGGCATCATGCTGGCGCGCTGCTGCGGCAGCGGCAGCTGGTTCCGCTCCGGTGAAGGTGCGCGCGGCAGCCTGCTGGTCCCCGCTGGTCTTTGCCATCACCCTCGCAGCCTTTCAGGCCGGGCCGTTCCGGGGCCTGATGAGCCGCTGCTCGAACAGCCTTCCACCCCGTCCACCATTCACGGCACCCTGGCATCCCCTGGTGGCTGCGGGCGCGCTGCCCCTGCTGGCCTTCACGCTGGTGAGGCGCGACCAGCGCACCACCGCCGACTGCCGATGCCCCGTCACCGGCCAGCGTCCGCCGTGCCCACTACTCCGTGCGCATGGCCGTGGTGATCGTGTCCCGCTGGGCATTGCCGCCTGCGGTCTGAAGCAGACCGGCTGCAACTACGGGCTATGGTGGCCACTCCCACCGCCAACCTGCTGCAGTACCTGACCACCGGCCAGAGCCGCTATCTCAACTGGGGCAGCCTGTTCGTGCTGAGCATCCTGCCCGGCGCCTGGATCAGCGCCCTGATGACCGGTGAGTTCCGCTGGCGCGTGCCCGCCCCTCGAACAGGTGCCGCAGCGCATCACCGGCGGTGTCCTGATGGGTACCGGTGCCGCGCCGGCGGCTGCATCACCAACACCCTGGTGGCTACGGCGTACTTCTCGTGGCAGGGCTGGATTGCCACCCTGATGATCATCGCCGGTGCCTGGATCGGCCTGCGCATCACAGGGCAGGGACGCATGAATTCATGATACGTCCCTCCATGCGCCCGGCCTTTCGCCGGTTGCCGTGATGGCAGCACCTGCCGGCCATCGCATCATGGTTTTGCCCGTCATGCACCTCATTTCCCGTGCAGTGCGTATGGCTGGTCACCTCAGAGAGAGGCCGCTTTGCCTTCCCCCATCAAATGCCCCCAGCGCGCGCCATGAACCCATGCGTTCACGACGTATGTGTTCAGCACGCCCACCACCGGAGCCCTGTTGTGCCCCTGGCCTCGCGCTTTGCCAGCGCGACTGGCAGGCGTGTTTTCATTGTCATCATGAACCATCACCTTCCTCGCCCGCCGTGCGCGTCCCGTTGACGACAGCCGTTGGCTCGCTATGGCTGGCTGCGATTCCCTACAAAATCCAGACGCTCGACACCGCCGCCATGGCGGAGCTGATCGGCAAGCCCGCACACCGTCATCATCGACACCCGTGACGACAGCCTCTACAACGGCTTCCACGATCAGGGCGTCCTCGCGTGGCGCCACCTGCCGGGAGCTGGGCCAGTTCACCACGGCCTGGCTGGACCACATCGCCCCGGACAAATTGAGAGCTTTGCAGCCGGCAGGGGCATCACCCGCGACAAGCGGGTGGTGTCTGCGACAGCAACCCCTGAGAACCCCGAACGCGTCAGCGCCGAATTTGCTTCCCGCGGCTACAAGGTGGATATCTACAAGGACTCACCTGGCCTGGGCTGCGACAGCAGCCGCCTGCTCGAGTCCTTTCCCAACTACACGCTGGCCGTCCCCGCCCCAGTGGCTGGACCGCCTGATGAAGGGCGGAAAACCGGAAAGCTACGACAACGACCAGTACATGCTGTTCGAAGTCTCGCTGGGGACCGCTGGAAAAATCCAACGCCTACATGCAGCACATCGTGGGGGCCTACCATTTCGATACCGACTGGATCGAAAACGCCCCGGTCTGGAACCTGTCCGACCCAAAGGTCATCGAGGCGAACCTGCTGAAAAACGGCATTACCGCCGGCAAGACCATCGTGCTGTACTCCGACAACCAGCTGGCGAACGTGCGTGGTGCCGGGCACTGAAATGGGCGGGGCGTGTGACGCGCTTCCTCAACGGGGGCCTGCGTGGCTGGGTGGATGCCGGCCTGCCTACCGAGACGAAGGTCAACACCCCGGAGCCCGCCGAAAGCTTTGGCGGAAAATCCCCGCCAACCCGCAGATCGACATCAGCCTGCCGGCCGAGGCGCAGGCGCTGACAAAGAGGGCCTCAAACCCATCTCCAACCGTTCGTGGGACGAATACACCGGCAAGGCTCGGGCTATGACTACATCCTCGGCAAGGGGAACCGATGGCGCTATCTGGGGTTTTGCTGGCACCGACTCGTCCAACATGGCCGACTACTATGATCCCGACAATACCCTGCGCAACCCCAACGAAATCTTTGCGCTCTGGAAAGGGCAGGGCATCGAGAAGGGAGACAGGCTGGCCTTCTACTGCGGTACCGGCTGGCGTGCCGGAGTGCCCTGGTTCATGACACAGCTGGCGGGCTGGCCCACCACCTACATCTACGATGGAGGCTGGAATGCCTGGCAGATGGACTCGGTGTTTCCCGTCCAGAAAGGCGCACCGGACGGCATGAGCAAGCCGGATGCCTTCAACGATTTCGGCAAGGTGCACAGGCAGGGGGCGTCCTGCAAGAGCTGAGGCGCGCGCGTTGACGGGAGGTGCTGGCTGATGGCACCTCCCGTGCTGTGGTTCCGGCGGCGTGCCTTCGGTGTGGCACGTCTGCGATGCGACATGCTTTCGATGTGGCACGTCCTGGACGTATCCCACCGGGCGGCTTTGGCTTTTCTGGGGCAGCCCCGAAGCCGGTTGAAATCCTCACGGCTTGATGAGCCATCCCGGATCGACAGCCTTCTGCGAAACCTGTGGCTGCAGCGTCCTCTTTCATCATCTCCGCCTTCCACGCGCCATTGGCTTCACGCCGGACCCTGATCTGTGCCACCGGTATTTCATCGTCGTCGCCCAGACGGCCGCGTTGCGCGGTGTCGATGACCTGCGTGATGGGTGCCTCCTGGTGCAAAACTGACGTGCACGGTGGCCCCTGTGCTCTGGTCCCTTGAAGTTGTTCACGCCGATCCGGTAGATGCCCTCCTGCAGTACGCTCGTATCGCATGAGGCGTAGTAGTGTTCGGGGCCGTTGGCAATCCGGTTGTCGACATCCAGTTCCCCCACCAGCCCTTTGCTGTTCAGGTAATAGACGTGCTGGCCGTTGGGCTCCCGGGCGTGCAGGTCGACATCACCTTCGCCGTCCCAGGTCAGGGTGGTGGTGGACAGGCCGGGGCTGGCCGTTGGCGTTGTGTCCTTCAGGGAAGCAAGTGCACTGAGCGAGCGTTCTTTCACCAGGCCACGTGCCTTGCGTCCCGCATCCAGGTAGGTTTCCCACAACATGTGGCCGGACGCGTCCGATCCTGAAGGAGCCATGAGGATGTTGTTCGATGGGACTGCGGTTGGGCCGTACTAAAGCCTCAGCCCATTGATCACCACATCAATGTAGGCCAGAAGATGCTCTCCATGGGTTTCTGCTGTAGCGGGGGCTATGTGCAGAGTGGCAACGCTGCTTTCCGGATACCGGGACTTTGTATAGCTCCAGGCCTTGTTGACAAAAAAGTTGCCCTGCGAGTGCGCGATGAACAGCATCTTCCTGCCTTCGAGCGCCAGCGTGTCAACCTCTGCCTGGTGTCTCCGGTAGTCTTCCTCGGTGGGCGGGTCATAGAAAAGCCGGGACAGGGCGGCAAGCGTTTTTGAGGTGATGACACGGTAGATGCCTTCCAGAGCCAGCGCCGCTCCCTGAAATACACCTGTCACTCTGTCCCATAATGTATGCTGGCCGTGTATGGCTTCCCAGAGGTACTCGAACCGCTTTTCCAGTTCTCCGCTCTCGTCGAGCTGGTGAGCAGTCTGGATAAAGGTTTCTGCGAGATCCTGAAAGTCGTTGGAGCCAGCTTCTTTGCCCGTGGTGTTATAGAACAGCGTCGGCTCTATTGGCTCTCCGTTATAGGAGGTTCCGATAAGATCCCCGAGTCTTTCGAGCGCTTTCCCCGCATCGTCCGAGCTGTTCCACACGCCATTGAAAAAGCCAAGTGCGTAGCTGCCCTTCTGGCAAACCGTATGCTCCGGAATGGATTGCGATGCTGCTGGCGCGGGTTGAATCGAAAGTGATGTGGCGAGAACCAGCAGTGAAATTCCGTGCACAGCTTTCGCTGATGGTTGCTTTTTTGGGATGCTCACTTGCAGTGGCTTTTGGGGATGGCTACCCAAACGGCGCCATTCAGTGCGGCATTGAATTTTCCGTACGCCTTGTACCGCTGCCGGGTGTTGACGGTAAAGTTTCGTACCATGGTGTCATGGTACGGATCTGTCCCGGGGAAGGCATCTGCTGCACAGTATGCGGCGGCAAAGACGTCATCACCAGCTTCCCGAAGATCGTCCCTCGTCCTGAGGTTTGCCATCATGCCGCGTTTGATGGCTCGATGGAGCACCGTCAGCCGGTGTTTCTGAAGTTCGGTATCCGGAAGTGACGCGCGATCCACGCCTCGATGTCATCCCTCACGCCATTGTGGTCTGGCGTCCACGCCCCTCGATGCGGTGCCGGTGCGGTCCAGTATCGGTAGCTCCTTTGGCTTCCAGTTGTTGAAATGCTTCCTTGAAGTTTCGTGGGGTGTTTCTGTGGATGAAGGGCAGATCTCGCCGCAGGCGGCAGATGGCGGCCGAGGAGCAGAACGGTCAGCAGAACGGGGCGCAGAAGACGGAAGGCGCGGCATGACGGTAGTCCGACAGGGGCCGCCCCTGGTGGGGCGCGTATGGACGCTATCATGCGCGGGACTGCGTGCTGCCTATAGGCCAAATGGATAATCCCGGCAGATTTATCGCCGGGAAGCCCTCTCGTGGGAAATAGCATACACTTCCTGCGTTACATTGGCCAGTCACACGTTACTCATTTCGATTGATATCAGAAGTAGGGAGATCTGGTGGCTCGTGTTCCGCTGTTCCGCTGTGCCTGGTCGGATATTCTGCGCGGAGATGCCCGCCCAATGAGGTAGTTGCTGCTGCCTGTGCCCACCTGTTACCGTTGATTTGCCCAACAACTCGCATCAAAAGGAGGTGGTGACCATGAAGCGACTGCTGGCTTTCCTGATTTCTTTTTCCATGCTGTTTTCTTTCTCGCTGCCGGTCTCGGCAAGCCAGGAAGGCGTTGTTGATGGCGGTGACCCCGTTGCTGCGATCAAGGCTGCACGTGAGGCTCGATCCTGAAGGTTTTTGATCAGACGTGAGCGCTGCTTCAGCAAAGCGAGGCATTGATGACGCTTTCCATGGGGCGCCCAATGCAGAAACTGTTCGTTTTATCTGGAGTTCTTTGCGATGCAAAAGTACCTTGGATCGCGTGAAATCCTTTGTCGCAAATACCGAAGGGAAACACTTTGAAGTTTCTGGCACAATGGATAACCACTCGGTTAAGCTTAAAGAAGGTCCAGAGCCGAAATCGTCGCACGCCACCAAGGATTGCTGTGCCTGTTGGCAGGCGTGGGTGGCTTCTGCCGCATACATGGTCGGTACTGGCATGCTTTGTCACGGCTGTTGGTGTGGCAGGGACCGCGGTCAGCGGAGGCGTCGGCGCGGTGTCCGGTTTCGTATGTGGCGGCGTGTTCTGGGGATTGACAAGTTCTGATTGGGATGCAGCCTGCCGATGAAGGGCGTTTGTTTTGCAAAAGGCATTCTGGGTATAAGACGCATGGTATGCCTTTTTGACGATGTACGCCGTTCGGTGAAGGTCCTTCTCGAGGGGCGGATGTAGCCGCATCCCTCTCTTTTCCGTCTTGGGAATACGTGTTTTGTACAATTGCCTGTGTCCCATGGCAGGGCAGTCGTGCATTGAGCCCGGAAATGGTCGTCTCCGGTCGGTCCAGGTCGGCTATGCATCACTGGAGGCATGCAGTTTTGTTTCATCGAATGGAGTGGAAGGGGGCGTCCGCGGACGTATGCATGCTTCGTGTGGATAGCTGAAGCTCACGGTTCCGTTCTGGGATGCATTGAAGCGCCGTATGCCTTCTTCCTTGCCCGGGTGTTGACGGTCAGTTTCTCTATTTCCGCTCCGCGGTGGTATCCCAGCAATGTATCCCGGTGGATAGGCGTCCATCTGGCAGTCGGTGGTCAGCGTGATGTCATTCGCTACCTCTCTGAGTGCATACTCGTCCTGACATCCACCAGCATCGAGTTCGTGACGGCAGTGTGAACGCGACCGAGCCAGTATTCTGTTCTTCGTTGTCCGGCAGCCTGGCAATCCATGCTTCGATGTCGTCCCGCACACCGTCGTGGTTGGCATCCACGCCTGCGATGGTGTCGGTTCGGTCCGGCACGGGGCGTCTTTTTCTGGCTTCCCGCTGGTGCTGCGCTTTGTGTGGGGATGATTCTGCCTGAGAAGGGGGATTCAGGCTGCCACAGGCGACGACAGTGACAGCGCTCAGGGCGGCCAGCAAGGCAGGCCGCAGAAGACGGACACGGTGCATGACATGAATCCTTGCGCAAGGCACTGCCCCGGGATGGGGCAGCGTGGACGCCATCATGTACGACTTCTGCGCGCACCACCCATGCCTCGGGTCAAATGGACAGCCTGGGTGGATTCATCGGTGATAAACCGTTGGTTCTGTGCGATATTCACCGGCGAGCAACCGTTGGTCCTGTGCGATATTCATCGGTGAGCAATCGTTGGCCCTGTGAGACACGCGGGTCATGAACGCATCTCGTTTCTGCGCTGGCCCCGGTCGCGCTGCTGGCAAGACGCCGTTCGGGCAAGGCAGTGCGCCAGGGCTTGTTACAGCGCTCCCCACCGTCTGCGCCCCGGTGGTTGCCAGCGCTTCCGGCCGGGTCTTTCGGCCAGCGGCCGGGCGGCAAACACCTCCACGGCGGCTTTGGTGTCGTCGCGGGCGGCGGCTTCGTACACATCAGGGGCGACGCAGCTTGATGGTCAGCAGCACGAGGCCAGCATCACGTCCGGCCATTTGTCCGAGCTGCCATCGAACGCGGCCACCCGGGGCAGGGCACGCTCAGGGCGGCAATGCCGCGGGCCACCAGCGGATGATCGTCGCTGTCCGGGGCCTTGAAGCGCACCAGCTTCACCACCTGCACCAGCATGTCCAGCAGGGCCAGGGCCTGCGAGGTGCCGGACAGGTAGCGCGGCGTGGGCAGCTGGTTCTCCAGATACTGGCAGATGGACAGCGTGCCCGGCGATGATGCTGCCGTCGTTGAGCAGCAGCACCGGAATCTGGCTCAGCGGGTTGACGGCTTCCAGTTCGGGCGGGTTCTGCCACGGGTCCACCAGCTGCATGGGCAGATCGTCGAGTCCCAGTTGAAGTGCCCGCGCCAGGCAGATACGGCTGTAGGGTGACGTCGGGCTGATGTAGAGCTTCATGCAAACCTCCGGCAACAGGATAGGGGGATTAATTCGGGACCAGCGCAGGATGAATGCGTTCATGACAAGCGCTGAGCGTCCGATGGTACACCCGCCCTGCCTCCCTTCCCCGGCTTCCACGCTGGCCGGATGGTTGCTGCCGAGAGCGGAATGATTCATCCCGCCATCGGCGGCGGATTCATTCGCCCTGCTGCGCCCGCACGCGCTCCAGCAGCACCTGCAGCGGATGCCGCAGCGTTTGGTGGGTCATCCGCTTGACCTGGCTGCGGCACGAGTAGCCGGTGGCCAGCGCCTCGCCGGCCTCGGCTGCGGGGCGCTCCACCTGGGCCTGCCACGACTGGCTGTAGATCACGCGCGACGTGCCCGCGTTGCGTGCTTCGTGCCCGTAGGTGCCGGCCATGCCGCAGCAGCCGGTGGCCTGCACCTGCAGTTTCAGCCCGAAGCGCTCGAACACCTTCACCCACTGCGCGTTGCTGTTCGGTTCACTGGTCTTTTCGGTACAGTGCGCCAGCAGGCGATAGGGGGATGGGGCTGTATCCAGGGGGCGTTGGGCTGCTGCAGGGAGCATGGCGGACGGGCAGTGAGGCGGCATTCGCCCGGTTGCTGCTGGTGACTGCTGTGCCGGCCAGTACCGTCTGCATGACAGCGGGGCGCTGGCCTGGCTGGGCGGCTGTACTGGCTGTACTGCCTGGACTGGTCGTATCGGCGCGTGCCGTATCGGGGGTTGTGTCGGCAGCCGTCTTCATGCGAGAACCGGCCAGTGGCTCCGCATCCAGCACCGCCAGCAGCTATTCCTGCGGTAGCAGCACCTTCGGCACCTCGCTAATCCTCGACCTTGTGTACCCTGCCGGAACACCAGTGTCATGGCCGGGTCCAGACCCACCAGCGGGATGCCGAAGGCCGCCAGTTCGCGCAGCCTGCGGGTGTGCCGGCGGGCGGTGCTGGGCAAAGGCCGGCAGAAAGCCCTGCACCTGCAGCGGTTTGCCGTTGGCGTGCAGGGGCGCCAGCCATACATGCAGGCCCAGCCGGGCCGCCAGTTCGATGAAGTCGGCCAGCTGTTCGGTTTCGAAGTAGCGGGTGAAGCTGTCCTGCACCAGAATCACGCTGCGGGCACGGTCTGCGGCGCCCAGGGCGGCCAGTGTGGCGGGGAGGCCGTCGACCTGCCATCGCTTCAGCGATGGCCGCAGGGGCCGGCGCGACAGCAGCGGGCTGTCCACCATGCCGATGCGGGTTTCCAGCAGGCGCTGCACCATCCGGTTGCCCATGATGCCGCTGTACAGCCAGGGCGCATGCGCCAGCCACGGCATGGAAAAATTCCAGCGAGCCGATCAGATAATCGCGCAGGGCCGCTGGTAGCGCTGGTGATAGAGCTGCAGAAAGCGCGACCGGAAGTCCGGCACGTTCACCTTGACGGGACACTGCCCCGCACACGACTTGCACGACAGGCAGCCGGCCATGGCCTCGTACACCTCAGTGCGAAAAATCGGCTGTGCCGCGCCGAGCCGCCCGCGCGTTCTGCCAGCGGCTGCGGAGCGTGCGCAGAAGCCGGGCAGGGTTGCGCGACAGTTCCAGCACATCCACGCCGGCATGGCCCTGCAGGCGCAGCCGATTCGCGGATCGGCGAGGCTACGGCCCTTCGGGGAATGCACGCGCTGCCGTGTGGCCTTCCGCGACGGGCACATGGCGTCGTCCGGGTCGTAGTTGTAGCAGGCGCCGTTGCCGTTGCAGTGCATGGCGGCGCCGTAGGCCTGCCAGACGCGCTCGTCGATCTGGCGGTCGTGTTCGCCGCGGGTGGGCATGCCGTCGATTTTCAGGAGTTTTGCGGGGCTCTGCCAGGCGGTGGCAATCTTGCGGGTTGATCTGGTTGTACGGGTCGAAGGCGGCCTTGAGTTTCTGCAGGTAGGTACAGTTCGCCAAAAATAGCTTTCGGCGTATTCCGAGCGTACGCCTGCCGTGCTCGCCCCACAACAGCCCGCCGTAGCGCGCTGTGCCAGTGCGGCCACCGCATCGCTCACCGGACGGACCAGGGCTGCGTATTCTGGATCCTTCATGTCCAGCGCCGGTCGCACGTGCAGCACGCCGGCATCCACGTGGCTGAACATGCCATACTGCAGGCCGTGGCTGTCCAGCAGCGCGCGAAATTCGGCAATGAAGTCGGCCAGATTCTCCGGCGGCACTGCCGTGTCTTCCACGAAGGGCTGCGGCCGCGCCTCGCCCCCGCACGTCGCCTCCAGCAGGCCCACTCGCACGCTTGCGCATGGCATACACGCGCTCACGGCGTCGGCACCCTTCGCCAGCGTGTGCCCCAGCCGGCGTACCGTGCGCATCGGTCTGCAGGTGCTGTCACGAAGCGCGCCACCCGGGCATCCACCTCCGCTGGGTCATTGCCGCTGAACTCCACCAGATTGATGCCCAGCGTCGGTTCGTCTTTGTCCTCCGGAAAATATTCGGCCACGCTGTTCCAGACGAAATCGTTCATGGCCAGCAGCAGCACCTTCGAATCCACCGTCTCGATGGACAGGGCTTTGCGCAATCAGCGCCCGGGCATCGCGCAGGGCATCCATGAAGGCGGCATAGCGCACATTCACCAGTATCGAATATTCTGGAATGGGCAGGATGTTGAGCTTTGCCTCCACCACGAAGCCCAGTGACCTTCGCTGGCCCCGCACAGCACGCTGTTCAGGTTGAAGCGGCCGTCAGCCTCGCGCAGGTGGGCGCAGATCGTAGCCGGTCAGGGCAGCGGTTGAGTTTCGGAAACTTTGCGGCAATCAGGCCGGCCTGTTCATCGGCAATGCGGCGCGTCGTGCGGTACACCCGGCCCACACGGCCCGGGCCGGCGCACAGGGCATCGAGCTGCGCATCGTCCACCGCCTCGCTGAAGAAGCGCTCGCCGCCCAGCAGCACGAAATCGAGCCCCAGCACGTGGTTGCGCGTCTTGCCGTAGGTACAGCCGCCCTGGCCGCTGGCATCGGTGTTGATCATGCCACCGAGGGTGGCGCGGTTGGAGGTGGACAGTTCCGGCGCAAAGACATGCCGTGGGGTTTGAGCGCCGCATTGAGCCTGGTCCTTCACCACGCCTGCCTGCACCCGCACCCAGCCTTCGGCGGCATCGATCTCCAGAATGCCGTTCATGTGGCGCGACAGGTCCATCACCAGCCCGTTGGTGAGCGACTGCTATTGGTGCCCGTGCCACCGCCCCGGGGAGCCAGCGTCACCTCACGGTACGTATCCCGTCCGAGCAGCCGGGCCACCCGCCGCACGTCTTCGGCATGGCGGGGGAACAGCACGGCCTTTGGCGGGTACTGGTAGAGCGAGTTGTCGGTGGCAAACGGCGTCTGGGTGCCGTAGCTGGCGTCGATCTCGCCCTCGAAGCCGGCTTCGCGCAGTGCATCCAGAAACTGCCGCCAGATGCCGGAGGGCGGCATTTCGGACTGGGGCAGGGCGGCGATGGGCATGGGGAGGCGGGGATGATGGGGTGAAAGGCAGGGGTGATGCAGGTGAAGCCGGTGGGGAAGGTCCGGCGCTCATGGCCGGTGAGGTGGGCTGCAGGGCGCCCTGCCGGCACAGGGCAGGAGCCCTGCTGCGCCAGGCCGGATGGGGCCATGACACGCGCCAGAGCCTCCCCAGTATGTGCGCCCCTGTCGGGGCTGACAAGCGCGGGCGGGTAGCCGGGCATGTGCGACCGCCTGTTGCAGGAAAAATTTGTGCACCGCCGCGAAATTGAAATCAAAGGTAACAATTATCGATATCGTTACGTATCAAAAACAAACCCAATGAACATTTATTAATTCTATCGGTGCCGTCGATATTGTTGTCATAAGGCTATTGAGCAGCATCAATGCAGGGGTGCTGCAGCTGGATGAACATGCCGCGCCGCCATGGCGGCCAGCTCTCTATCTTTCCGGAAACACATTACAGACAACCCTTCCCCCCTCTGCAAGGAACAGCTCATGAGCCGTCATACGCCTGTCAGCCGTCGTCCGTCCTCTTCTTCGTCCTGCCTGCTTCGTCCTGCCGCCGTGGCACTGGCGCTGGCCTCGCTGCCCTGGGTTGCCTGTGCCGCCGTCGATGAGACTTTCCAGCTGGGCACCGTGGTGGTGACGGGCAAGGCCCGCCTGAAAATGGACAGCGAAACTGCCTTCACGGCGTCGTCCATGCGCACCACCACGGGCCTGTCGCTGTCGCCGCGCCAGACGCCGCAGTCGGTGAGCGTGGTGACGCAGGCCCAGATGAGGGGGCAGGGCATTCGCACCTTCGAGGGGGCGCTGAACACCACGACGGGCGTGAACGTGACGCGCAGTGCGTCGCGCTCGGTGTTCATGTCGCGCGGGTTCTACATCGAGCAGCTGGCCGAAGATGGCATCAACACCATGATCGGTGCGCCTGGCCTCAATGGCACGCCGGGGCGTGACCCCAGCAGCAGCTGGACATTGCCCTCTACGACCACATCGAGGTGGTGCGTGGTGCCACCGGGCTGACGCAGGGCGTGGGCGAGCCGGGCGGCACGCTGAACGCCGTGCGCAAGAAGCCCACCAGCACGCCTCTGGTCGAAGCCAGCCTGATGGTGGACCGCTTCGGCACCGTGCGGCCACGGGCGACGTGTCCGGCCCGCTGAATGAAGACCGGGACCTGCGGGCGCGCCTCGTGACGGTGCTGGAAAAGGACCGGTCCTTCCAGGACAACGTCGATGGCAGGAATGCGCTGCTCTATGGCGTGGCCGACAGACGCTGGGCGATGGCACGCGCTTCACCGTGGGCGGACTGGTGCACAACACGCACGACACACCGGACCCCAACGGCCTGCCGATGGCCCACGACAACACCGATGCCCACCTGCCCCGAGACAAGTTCCTGGGCATGGACTGGAACAAGGGCCGCTATCGCAAGCGGGACGCCTTCGTCAGAGCTGGACCACTACCTGAACGACGACTGGAACCTCAATGCCAAGCTGGACTGACCGGCAGACCCATTCGGTGTCCGAGTACACTCGCTGGCGGGTTCCGCGTGCGTGGGCGGTGGCATCAGCGCCACCGGCACGCCGCCGGTGGACGACATCGAGCGTTACGACCATGTCGGCAACCAGCTGGCCTTCCAGACCAACCTGAATGGCTCCTTCTGAGGCGCTGGGCCAGAAGCACGAAGCCTTCATGCGACCTACAGCTACAGCCGCGAGAAGCTGGATGTGCGCGAGCGCTGGCAGGACAACGACAGCCTGACGGCGCCTGTCTACACCTTCACCGGCCATGAAGTGGCCCGTCCCGACTGGAACACCCACTACGGCCAGAACTTTTCGCACAACAACTTCTGCCAATCAGGGGCTGTCGGGGGCGTACGCCTGAATGTGCGGGACGATCTGCACATCCTGGTCGGCACGCGCTACACGCACTGGAAGCGTGACTGGGCCTACATCTACGACACTCGCAATGGCCAGCCCGATACGCGCGCCAATACGCAGCTGATCACGCGCCGCAGCCGCTTCATCCCGTACGCCGGCGTTACGTACGATCTGGATGATGTCAACAGCATCTACCTGAACTACACCTCCATGTTCAAGGTCAACACCAACCCGGCACTCGACGGCGGCCCGCCGCCCGTGACGCAGGGCAGAAATTACGAGGTGGGCTGGAAGGCCGCGGCCAATGAGGGGAAACTGAACGCGTCGGTGGCGCTGTTCCAGGTGGATCAGGACAATACGGCGGTGCGCTCCAACCTGCGCACCACGGACGGTACCCGCCGCTGGGCCTGGTTCCGCTGACCGAGCGCAGCCGGGGGCTGGATGCCGAGGTGTCCGGCGAGGTGATGCCCGGTGTCAACCTGTTTGCCGGTTACACCCTACAACAAGCGCAAGTACACGGCCAGTGTCGGCAGCGCCGTGGCCGGGAAGGACTTTGCCAAACAGATGCCCAAACACATGCTGCGCGCCTATGGCAACTATCGCCTGCCGGGCGAGGCTTCGGCATGGACGCTGGGCCTGGGCATGCGCATGCAGAGCGCCACGGAAAGCGGCTGGGATATCCACAACGGTGGTCGCACGGTGTGGAATGCCAGCGTGCAGTACGCGCTGGATGCGCACTGGCAGTTCAACCTGAGCCTCAACAACCTCACGGACAAAGCGCTACTACACGGACAACGGTTTCGCGCGGTTATGGCTATGGCAGCTACTACGGCGAGCCGCGTAACGTAGTGCTGACGGCAACGTGGCGGATGTAATGATCCGGTAACTTTTCTGTCCATGTCTCCCTTTCATTGGGGGGCATGGAACGGTATGGCCCATACAATGCCCCGCTGTGACGTGCTGCATGGCGGGGCATTCGTTCGTCGGGGGACACGGACGGCAGGGGGTACGGGCCTGCCCGGTCATGGCACACAACGGCTACGATCAGGAGGCGCGCTCATGGCGTTCGGACGATTGGTCTCGCTCATCAGAAAATCCCCGTTCATGCAGGGGCCGCTGCTGCGCAGGGTGGGGGTGATCATGCTGGCCATCACGCCGGTCCTCATTCTGCTGCTCTGGCGCTTCCACAGCCCCAGCATGATGGATGCCGATGTCCGGGGGCCGTGATCCTCAACGATCCGCTCACCGCCACCCAGGAGTCCGGCTTTCCGTCCGGTGGTGTTCGATGTGGACGGCAATCCCGCGGGACGCAGAGCCTTGCCCATGTGCCGCAGGGTTCGCCCAACGCCGGCCGCCTGCACCGGGGCGACCATATGACGCTGCTGTGCGAGGGTCACCCCTGCGAGGTCGTGCAGATCAGGCAGGGGGATCAGGTTCTCGTGTCGGGTGAGGCGCTGGCCGAGTTCTCGCGGTACAAAAACCGGATGAGTGCCCTGGGGCTGCTGGCCTGGGCGCTGTGCAGTGCCGGGCTGATCTGGCTTTCCGGGCGTCGCCGGCATGGGTTGTCGGGGACGTGGCTACGGGGCGCCGGCGGCGACGTTCCCGGTCATCCGGTTCGTCACGCCCGGCCGGGTCTTCGCGCTCCCTCCAGTTCATCACGTCCGGGAGGCTTCACGGTCCACCGGTTCATCGCGTTCTGGGAGTCTTCGCCCGTCGGTTCGTCGCGTTCAGAGAGTCTTCGCGGCCGTCTGGTCGTCGCGTTCGGGAGAATCTTCGCGTTCGTCCGGTTCGTCGCGTCGGGGAAGGTCTTCACGGTCGTCCGGTTCGTCGCGTCCGGCAGAGTCATCCGGTCGTCGGGGCGTCGCAACCGGCAGAATCCTCCCGGTCATCCGGCGCGTCGTATCCGGCGGAGTCGTCGCGCTCATCCGGATCGTCCCGCTCTTCGTCGGGTGCACCCCGGTCGTCCCGGATCGTCACGGCCGGCGGAGGCGCCTCCATCGTCTGCCGGGGCGTCGCAGCCATCTGGTCAGTCCAGACCCACGTCCGCGGACAATGAATGAGGCAGCTGCTGTCAGGAGGTGTTTCCATGCCGCTGGGAGATTTCATCGGACGCAAGGCGAAACCCGCAGTACGCGGGCCCGTGTTTCGCAGGGTCGGACGGGGTCTGCTGGCCTGATGCCCGTGATCTTTTATGCTTCTGGCATTTTTGGCGGCCCTGATGTGGAGGGGGCGGATGCCCGCCCTGCGGTGATCGTCAATGATCCGGCCACCGATCTGCAGGATGGCGGCTTTCACCGGGTCAGCCTGGCGGTGGAGGGAAATCCCGAAGGGCAGCTGAGCCTTGCCTTCGTTCCGGAGGGCGCCTCGAATCGTGATGTCCTGCACCCGGGTGACCGCCTGATGGTACTGTGCGAAGGAACGCCCTGCGAAGTGGCTGAAAATCCAGCGAGGAAACCGGGCGCTGATCGGAAATGGACCGCTGTCCGAGTTCTACCGCTACCAGAACCGGCTGACCGTTCTGGGGCTGCTCGTCTGGGGGCTGCTTGCGCTGGCCTTTCTGTCGGTGGCGTGGCGTGACCACCACGAGCTGCTCCAGCGGAAAGCGAATCGGGCGGGTCCCGCTCGTCCAGACGACGGCGCTCATCGCGTACCTCCTGGGGCGGGGCCACACGGGGTTGAAGCCCGGTGTGATTTCCGGAAAACCGGGGGCTTTCATCATGTTTTATCTGGATGCTTTCTTTGCACCCCCAGAGGTGTGAGGACCCGCACTGCGCAAGGCTGCAGAGATATCGGCGGTCATGCTCGTTCTGATGACGCTTCTTTGCTGGGATTACGGCTCTCCCGATGTGCATGGGGCCGAGGCGCGGGAGGCCATGGTGGTTTCTGCACCCGCGCCAACACATGATGCATACGGTTTTTATCGCCTTGTGCTGGATGTGGACGGAAACGGTATGCGTGCCAACAGGCGCCGCCCCAGCCCTCGTTTATGTTCCCCAGGACGCGCCGAATCTCGATAGTCTGTGGAAAGGCGCGGAAGTGACGGTGCTGTGCCGCGAAACACCCTGCAAGGTCGTCGAAATCCGGCAGGCGGGACGGACCATCGTGCCGGCGGCAACGCTGTTTGAAATTCGCCGGCACCGCAACCAGAAAGCGATCTTCGGTCTGGTTGGTGGCACTCTGGTGATTGGCGTGTTTCTTCCTCGTGGCGTGGCGGGACGGCAGGAGGATGGCTCAGTAGAAGAGATCAGCCGGGTAGCAGGAGCATGGCCGGACAGCAGGCAGTCTCCGTCACACCTTCCCCGACTCATCCTCCCCGCCCGCAGAATCCGCGCATGCCACCCGATGTGCTCGCCAATGAAGGTGGCAATGAAGTAGTAGCTGTGGTCGTACCCGGGCTGCAGCCGCAGTTCCAGCGGCTGGCCGGCGGCGGCGCAGGCCGCCTTCAGCAGTTCGGGGCGCAGCTGTTCCTGCAGGAAGGGGTCGTCGGTCACCCTGATCGATGAGAATCGGCAGATTGGAGGGTTCTGACAGCCCCATCCCGCTCGCGCCCCTGTGCCTCCACTGAGCCACGGCATCGTGCTGCGCCCATGCGGCAGGATCATCCCCAGATAGGTCCGCAGTGCCTTCTGCCCCCACGGTACCCGCGAAGGCGCCACGATGGGCGCAAAGGCCGATACGCTGCGGTAACGGTCCGGGTTGCGCAGTGCAATGGTCAGGGCACCATGGCCCCCCATGGAATGCCCGCTGATGGCCCGACACCTGCGTGGCGGAAAAAGTGCCTCGATGAGCGCCGGCAGCTCGTCCACCACGTAGTCATACATGCGAAGTGCGGTACCCACGGGGGCTGCGTGGCGTTGACGTAGAAGCCGGCGCCCTGGGCCGGAGGTCGTACGCGTCATCGTCTGCCACGGCGCGGCCCTGCAGGTCGTTGCCGCGCGGGCTGGTGTCAGGGCGCCACCAGGATGATGCCGCGCTGCGCGGCATACCGCTGTGCGCCGGCCTTTGGTAATGAAATTCTGCTCGTTGCAGGTCAGGCCTGACAGCCAGTAGAGCACGGGGCATTTTTCGCCGGCCAGTGCCAGTGGGGGCAGATACACCGCCACGTTCATGGTGGTGCCGGTGCAGGTGGATTCGTGCTGCCAGACTTCCTGGCGGCCGCCGAAGCAGGCGTGCTGTTCTGTGCGTTTCATTGCGATGTCCGCTGGGCATTGTTTGGGTGACGGGCAGAAGGGGCACGGCCCGTCAGGGATGATGGCGGTCAGTAGTGCACCACCGAGCGGATCGATTTGCGCTTCGTGCATCAGGTCGAAGGCGCGGTTGATGTCATCCAGCGGCATGGTGTGGGTGACGAAGGGGGCCAGTTCGATCTTGCCGTGCATGGCGTCTTCGACCATGCCGGGCAGCTGGCTGCGGCCCTTCACGCCACCAAAGGCGGTGCCCAGCCAGCGGCGGCCGGTGACGAGCTGGAAGGGGCGGGTGGAGATTTCCTGGCCGCGCGGCCACACCGATGATCACCGACTGGCCCCAGCCGCGGTGGGCGGCTTCAGTGCAGCGCGCACGACGTTGACGTTGCCGATGCATTCGAAGGTGTGGTCCACGCCCCAGCCGGTCATGTCGATCAGCACCTGCTGGATGGGTTTGTCGTAGTCGTTCGGGTTCAGGCAGTCGGTGGCGCCGAACTGGCGGGCCAGTTCGAATTTGGCGGGGTTGGTGTCGATGGCGAAGATGCGGCCGGCCTTTGCCTGCCGGGCGCCCTGCAGCACGGCCAGTCCGATGCCGCCCAGGCCGAATACGGCCACCGAATCACCTTCCTGCACTTTGGCAGTGTTGTGCACGGCGCCGATGCCGGTGGTGACGCCGCAGCCCAGCAGGCAGACCTGTTCGGGGTTGGCGGCGGGGTTGATCTTTGCCAGCGAGACTTCGGCGACGACGGTGTATTCGCTGAAGGTGCTGCAGCCCATGTAGTGATAGAGGGGCTGGCCGTCGTACGAGAAGCGGGTGGTGCCGTCGGGCATGACGCCCTTGCCCTGGGTGGCGCGTACCGAGGTGCAGAGGTTGGTCTTGTTGCTCTTGCAGAAGAGGCATTCGCCGCATTCGGCGGTGTAGAGGGGGATGACGTGGTCACCGGGCTGGACGGTGGTGACGCCTTCGCCCACGGATTCGACGATACCGGTGCCTTCGTGACCGAGTACGGCGAGGGAACAGCCCTTCGGGTCGCTGCCGGAGAGGGTGAAAGGCGTCGGTGTGACAGATGCCGGTGTGGGTGATGCGCGCGACTTCGCCTTTTGGGGGCGCTACGTCGATGTCGACGATCTGCAGGGGCTGGCCGGGGGCGAAAGGCTGCGACGGCGCAGGACTGAGGGTGGTGGTCATGAGGGCTTCTCTTGGTGGGGAGTTGGGTCACTGTAACACGTCATGGGGCGTGGTTTGGGGAGGGCGCTTTCGGGTGAGGGGCTGTGCTTCATGGAAGACGGCTTTGGGTGATGAGGGCTGTGCTTCGAGGAAGACGTTTTTGGTGGGGCCTGCGTTTCATGAGGACACTTTCGGGCGGGGTTCTGTGCCTCACGAGGACGCTTTCAGCGGGATTCTGTGCCTGATGGAGGACGCTTTCGGGTCGGGCGGCGCGGGAGGGGTAGGCCCATGCGGCTCATACGCTCAATCCAGTTTTGCTGCCCACGACCTGCGTCGTGGTCAACAAAGCTGGATGGCTACTAAACTTTGATCTTCGCGGATCAGTGTGGGTGCAATCGGGCGTTTTCGGGTAGTGGAGGCAGGAAAGCTGGCAGTGACCTTGAGCCTCAGATACTCCCTCATCCCGGTATCCGTAAGCACTGCGCTGAATGGCCCGAATCTTGTTGTTCAACCCTCCACCATCCCCAGACTGACCTTGTTCTCAGGGCGGCAGTGAGCGGCAATGCCATCCAGTGCCGCTCGATCATGTCGGCAAACTTCACTGTACGGCCCAAGACGCTGCCAGCGCGAGGCTCTGTTTCCAGCGCTCGAAGAATGCCCGGGCACCGCGCTCGGTTCTGTAGCTCCACAGCTGCCCGAACGAGTTCCTTCAGCAGATGAGCCGTGTTCAACCGCCGATTGGCATGCCAGCAGCTTCTGAGTGCCTGCCGGCCTCGGCGTCAGGTTTTCCTGCGCCGACAGCAGCGGCCTATAGCGCTGCCTTGATCACGACCTGTCCTTGCCCTGCAGACGCCTGCACTCGTCGCGCCTGACCTGATCAAGCGCATTCGAGAGATGCGCAGGATGTGGAACTTGTCGACACGATCTCTGCGTTGGGGGCCTTGTCGCGCACCGCGTTGCGAAACGGCGCTACATGTCGATCACCACAAGCTCGATGCCATCGCGCCTTGCCCCAGCTGGGCAAAGAACTGCTCCACATCGGCTTGCGTGCGCCCGTGCCGCCTATCCATATCGGTCTGCCCTGGTCCAGATCACTGACCACCACGCGATAGTCATGCTTTCTGAGCCGCTATCTCGCCGATGCCTATCGCTCTGGGCCTGGGCCGACCGGCACGCGACGAGACCTGTTCCTGCATGTACAGCTTCGACAGATCCTTCACCGTGCTGTCGTGAAGCCGCTCCAGCTCTGCCACGGCCTTGTTGCTCATGCTCGTGCACAACCTGCCGACATGCGGCGCAGAAACGCTCGGTATAGCGTGGATTCTGCGCCAGCCAGTCAAGCCGTTCCACATGCACGCCGCCGCACCCCTGAACAACGTACCCACCAACGTTCGAACTCGGTACACCATCCAGCCTGCCACCCGAAGATCCCGCACATGGCACCTCCGCTGGTCGTAGCGCCCCCGGCAGCGCTGCCGCAATTTGAGCAAATGGCCGTTTTTCGGCGTCTCAGCTGCACGACTCTCGCCTTGGGGTCCCCGAAGATTCGCTTCAACCTCGCCGATGCCACGAAGCCGGGGAACGGACAAAAGGTTCCTCAGACTGCTGACCTGTTTTCAGTGCACGGCACCTCGATCCAGTATCGATGCACGCATGACATCATCATCTGTGCTGTAAAGTCCTTGATTTCAGGCGTCAAACGCCAATTTCGCTCCCCATCTCACCCACACTGATCCGCGAAGACCCGAAAAATGGATGATCCGTGCATATTTGTGGTTGGGAGAATCGTATCTTCGTGAAATGGAACACACGCCCCTCCGTTATTGGCCTGCTGCCACCCCTGTTACCATGTTCGTATCGAAACCCGGGGATCCGGCCAGCCAGACCCGATCAGCCGTAGGTACGCTTTCCGTATGGGGCCCGTTATGTCGAAGCCTGTCCCAAGGCTGGTGTCGGTTCGTCAGGTTCCTCTGATCTGTTTGTTGGAAAAACTTCTGTCTTTTTGCGGCAGGATTTAGCGTTATCGCAGAACGAGGGAATGGGCGTTCTTTGGTTCGTGATTGACTTCAAGTGCTGACCGACGGCCGCGAAAGCCCGTGCTACGACTGCCGCACTCGCTCCAGCAGCACCTGAAGCGGGTGCCTTAACTTTCGCGCTGCGTCATGCGCCCGAGCCTGGCTGCGGCACGGTAGCGGTGGCCAGCGCCTCGCCTGCCTCATCGGCGGGCCGCTCCACGTGCGCCTGCCATGACTGGCTGTAAATGGTGCGCGAAGTGGCCGCATTGCGTAGCCTCGTGCCCGTAGGTGCTGGACATGCCGCAGCAGCCCGTGGCCTGTCACCTGAAGTTTCAGCCCGAAAATGTCCGAACACCTTTACCCACTGTGCGCTGCTGTTGGGTTCGTTGGTCTTCTCGGTACAGTGGGCGAGCAACCGGTATGACTGGGGGCCGCTGCCGCTCCTGTGCCATCGAGCTGGCTTTGCGACGGCAGGGCGCTGCTTTGCTCCGGCTTCGGAGACTGTTTCTGCCGTTGCGGCAGGCGGTGCACCCTCGACCATTGCTCTCGATGCTTCGTTCTCGAATAGTTTCAGCAGCCATTCCTGCGGCAGCGCTTTGCGGGAAGGTCCTGGATGCTTTCGATCTTGGCGTACTCCTGCCGGAACACCAACGTCATGGCCGGGTCCAGCCCCACCAGCGGGATGTCGAACCGGGCCAGTGCCTGCAGGGCGCGGATGTGGCGGCGTGCCACGCGCTCGAAGGCAGGCAGGAAGCCTTGCACCTGCAGCGGCTTGCCGTTGGCGATGCAGCGGTGCCAGCCAGACACGAAGGCCCAGTCGTGCGGCCAATTCGATGAAATCCGCCAGTTGTTCGGTCTCGAAATACCGGGTGAAACTGTCCTGCACCAGAATGACGCTGCGCGCACGCTCCTCGGCAGAGAGTGCAGCCAGTGCGGCTGGCGTGGCGGTGTCCACCTGCCATTGTTGCAGGGACCGGCTCGAGCGCCATGCGATTGATGAGCGGGCTGTCCACCATGCCCACGTGCGTTTCCATCATGCGCTGTACCCAGCCGTTGCCCATGATGCCGTTGTAGAGACACGGCACGCGGGCAAACCACGGCATGGAGAATTCCAGCGAGCCGATGAGGTAATGGCGCAGCGGGCGCAGGTAGCGCTGATGGTAGAGCTGCAGGAAGCGTGCGCGGAAATCCGGCACGTTCACCTTGATGGGACATTGCCCGGCGCAGGCCTTGCAGGACAGGCAGCCGGCCATGGCCTCGCACACCTCATGCGAGAAGTCCGGCACTGCTGCCGTGCAGCGCAGGGTATGCGCCAGCGTTGCCGAAGCTGCGCGCAAGAACCCCGGGGGATTGCGCGACAGTTCCAGCACGTCCACCCCGGCATTGCCCTGCAGGCGCAGCCATTCGCGCATCAGCGAGGCCCGCCCTTGGGCGAGTGCTGGCGCTGGCGGGTGGCCTTCCATGACGGGCACATAGCGTCGTCGGGGTCATAGTTGTAGCAGGCGCCGTTGCCGTTGCAGTGCATGGCGGCACCGTAGCTCTGCCAGACGCGCTCGTCGATTTGCCGGTCGTGCTCGCCGCGCGTGGGCACGCCATCGACCTTCATCAGCTGCGCCTGGCTCTGCCACGGCGTGGCAATCTTGCCCAGGGATCTGGTTGTGCGGGTCGAAGGCGGCCTTGAGCTTCTGCAGTGACGGATACAGCTCACCGAAATATGCCTCGGCATATTCCGAGCGCACGCCCTGCCGTGCTCGCCCCACAGCAGGCCGCCGTAGCGCTGTGCAGGGCCGCCACCGCATCGCTGATCGGGCGCACCAGCGCCGCGTACTTCGGATCCTTCATGTCCAGCGCCGGGCGCACATGCAGCACGCCGGCATCCACGTGGCCGAACATGCCGTACTGCAGACCGTGGCTGTCCAGCAGCGCCCGGAACTCGGCAATGTACTCTCGCCAGATTCTCGAGGGGCACGGCCGTGTCCTCGACGAAGGGCTGCGGCCGGGCCTCGCCCCTGCACGTTGCCCAGCAGGCCCACGGCACGCTTGCGCATGGCATAGACGCGCTTGACGGCATCCGAACCCACCGCCAGCGTGCGGCCCAGGCGGCGCACGGTGGTGTCGGTCTGCAGGTGATTCACGAGCGCTGCACGCGCGCGTCCACCTCGGCCGGGTCATCGCCGCTGAATTCCACCAGGTTGATGCCCAGTGTCTGCTCGCCTTCCTGCGCGGGGAAGTATTCCGACACACTGTTCCAGACGAAATCGTTCATGCGGCAGCAGCAGCACGCTTGGAATCCACCGTCTCGATGGACAAGGGCTTCTGCGCGATCAGCGCCCGGGCATCGCGCAGCGCATCCATGAAGGCGGCATGGCGCACGTTCACCAGCACCGAATACTTCGGGATGGGCAGCACGTTGAGCTGCGCCTCCACCACGAAGCCCAGTGAGCCCTCGGCGCCGCACAGCACGCTGTTGAGATCGAAGCGGCCGTCAGGACGACGCAGGTAATGCCAGGTCATAGCCGGTCAGGCAGCGGTTGAGCTCGGAAACTTCGCGCGGATAAGATCAGCCTGTTCGTCGGCAATGCGGCGGGCCGTGCGGTGAACCTGCCGATGCGCTCGGGCTGCAGCACAGTGCGTCCAGTCCCGCATCATCCACCGGCTGGCTGACGAAGCGCTCGCCGCCCAGCAGCACGTAGTCCAGCGCCAGCACGTGGTCGCGCGTCTTGCCGTAGGTGCAGCTGCCCTGGCCACTGGCGTCGGTATTGATCATGCCGCCCAGCGTCGCCCGGTTGGAGGTGGACAGCTCGGCGAAGAAGAGGCCGTGAGGGCGGGCGCGGCGTTGAGCTGGTCCTTCACCACGCCGGGCTCTGCGCCGCACCCAGCCTTCCTCGGCGTTGATCTCCAGAATGCGGTTCATGTGCCGCGACAGGTCCATCACCAGCCCGCGGGTAAGCGACCGGCCGTTGGTACCGGTGCCGCCACCACGTGGTGCCAGCGCCACCGCCTGGTGAGGCAGGCTGGCCCAGCAGCGTGGCCACGCGCTGCACGTCCTCGGCGTCTTTCGGGAAGACGGCGGCCTGAGGTGCCAGCATGGTAGAAACGAGTTGTCGGCGGCGAACAGCGTGCGGGTGGCGTAGTCGTCCTGGATCTCGCCGGCAAAGCCGCTGGCACGCAGGTCTGCCAGAAACTGTTGATAGAGGGCGGGCAGCTCGTCAGCGGGGCGGTGCAGGGCGGCGATGGACATGGAACGGACAGGACGATAGGGCCGGCGCCGGCGCGGGAGTGGCCAGGACAGCCCGAAAGTATCCGCACGCGCGCCCCGGTTGACAAGCGCGGGCCGGCTGCCGCTGGTCTGGAATCCGCTACCAGCCGGAGGTGAAGGCGCTGTTCACGCGCCGGGCTGTGCTGGCGGCTGCTGGCGGTACGCCGTAGGGGCTGTCGGCGGCGGAGCGGCGGTCAGGTCCACGTTGCAGTGCGCGCCGATGCTGGTCGGGCACTGTCGGGCGCTGGCCTCGATGATCCGCGCGCAGGTGAGCAGGTTGAGATCCTCATGCCCGGACACGCTGGTCGGGGGCCGAACGCGTGCCTGCCAGGCCGTCAGCACGGCATGGGCATGGGCCAGGCCGGGCGTGCTGCGCAGGATGCCCAGGTTCCGAGCTCACCAGCGCCTGCAGGCCGTGACGATCGAAAGGCGGCAGGGCGGTACCGGATCTCGTCGGCGACCCTGCTGGCAGGCGCGGGCTGCACGAAGGGGGCGGAAGCATCCCTCTGGGCCGCTGCCACGGTCGTTTTGCGGGGGGCGGAGGAAGCGTCCTGCACCATGTCGTGCTTCGAGACCATCGTCATGGCCCGGATCATCGGATGGTGCCAGCGGGCGCCGTCCGCAATGGCCCGGGCGGCGTTGCGGCCCATCACCACGCACTCCAGCAGCGAGTTGCTGGCCAGCCGGTTGGCGCCATGCGCAGGCCGGTGCAGGCGGCTTCGCCCAGACAGAAGAGGTTCTCCACCGGTGTGCCCGGCCGTGTCGCAGACGATGCCGCCGCAGGTGTAGTGCTGCACCGGGCCGACCGGAATCGGGCTGCGCGTGATGTCGATGCCGTGCGCCAGGCAATGTGCATAAATGGTGGGAAAGTGCGCCAGGATGAAGCTGCTCGGTCGATGGCTGATGTCCAGCCAGACTGTGGGCAGTGACTGCCCTGCCGATTTCGGCGGCAATGGCGCGGGCCACGATGTCGCGGGGAGCCAGTTCGGCACGCTCGTCGTAGCGGGGCATGAAGCGCCTCGCCGGCTTCATTGCGCAGTATGCCCCTTCGCCGCGCACGGCTTCGGAGATCAGGAAGATCGGTTCCTGCCCGTCGGTACCGGACAGCCCGGCACCGATGTCCGCCAGGAAGCGGGAAGGTCCGGCATGCCCGGCGAAGCTTTCGGTGGGTGGAACTCGCAGGAAGGCCATGTTGGCAGCCGCGCAGCCGGCCCGGAAAGCCATGGCAATGCCGCCGCCGGTGCAGGCGGTCGGGGTGGTGCGTGCATCAGACCTGGCCGCAACCGCCGCTGGCCAGCACGACGGATGTGGCCCGCATCGGCTGCAGTTGCCCCTGGTGCAGCACGCGCACGCCCTACGCAGCGATCCTCGTCGTCCTGCAGCAGGTCCACGGCTCATGGTCTGTTCCAGCTGACGGATGTTGGGGCGGCTGGCCACGGCCCGGTAGAGCGCCTGCATGATCGAGAGCCCGGTGTGGTCGGCCACGTGGGCGATGCGGCTGGCACCGTGCCCACCTTCGCGTGTCAGGTGCAGGCTGCCAGTATCCGTGCGGCTGAAGGGCACGCCCGTGCCGATCAGCCATTCGATGGCGGCACGTCCCTGCGAGAGGATGGCACGTACCGCGGCCTCGTCGCACAGCCCGGCACCGGCCACCAGCGTGTCGGCCACATGGTCATCCAGTCGGTCAAGCCGATCCAGCACGGCGGCGATACCGCCCTGCGCGCGACCGCTGGCGTTGTCATCAAGCCGGCACTTGCACAGCAGCGCGATGCGCAGGCTCTCCGGCAGGAGAGCGCCAGTGCGCGCGCACAGCCCGTTGCCCACGATGATCACGTCGTGGTCGATATTCCGTGGTTTCATGCCGGTCCCATCCCGTTGAAGACATTGGCGGCCTGCTGGCGCTTGAGCTGTTCGGCAAAGTTCAGCATGCGTTCCAGCGGCTTGCGGGCGGCCTGGCCCAGTGCGCTGTCCAGCAGGATCTCGTTGTGGCCGTGGCGCAGTGCGTCGTGGATGCCCACCAGGCCGTTCACTGGCCATCCAGGGGCAGAAGGCGCAGCTCTTGCAGGTACCGCCGTTACCGGCCGTGGGGGCAGCCAGGAAGGTCTTAGAGGCGCCTGCTTGCGCATTTCGTGCAGGATGCCCTGGTCGGTGGCCACGATGAAGGTATGTTCGCGTTCCACGGCGGCCTTGAGCAGCTTGCTGGTGGAGCCCACCATCGGCCATCTCCACCACGCTGGCCGGTGACCCGGATGCACCAGCACGATGGCATCTGGATGTTCGGCCTTCAGCGCCAGCAGCTCCTCGGCCTTTGAAACTCGTCGTGCACGATGCACGAACCCTGCCACAGCAGCATGTCGGCGCCGGTCTGGCGGCGGATGTAGTCGCCCAGGTGCCGATCCGGTCCCCAGATAAGCTTTTCTCCCCGTTCTTTGAGGTGGGTGACGATCTCCAGTGCCACTGACGAGGTGACGACCCAGTCGGCGCGCGCCTTCACGGCGGCACTGGTGTTGGCATACACCACCACCGTCCGGTCCGGATGCTGGTCGCAGAAAGCCGAGAACTCGTCCTCGGGGCAGCCCAGGTCCAGCGAGCATTCCGCTTCCAGGTCCGGCATCAGCACCGTCTTGTCGGGCAGAGGATCTGGCGTCTCGCCCATGAAGCGCACGCCGGCCACCACCAGCATCCGCGCCGGATGGGAGGCACCGAGCGGGCCATCTCCAGCGAGTCGCCCACGCAGCCGCCGGTTTCCAGGGCCAGATCCTGGATGTCGGATCCACGTAGTAGTGGGCCACCAGCACGGCATTGCGTTCGTGCAGCAGGGCCGCAATGCGTTCTTTCCAACGCCCTGGCCTCATCGGGGCCCAGGGCATCGGGCACCTTGGCCCAGGCCTCGCCGGATGCTGCAGGCCGTGGTGGGGGCCTGGCGTCGGGCAGGTCATAGTCGAAAAACCCTGTGCAGGACTTCCATCATCGCCGGGATCCTCTTGGTGGGTGCGGGGTTATGGGCTGTGCGGGACAGCAGGGCGGGTGAGGGTTGGTGGTGGGAGCGGGAATGTCTGCCAGTTGTCACTTTTATGCTCAGTTTGAGCATAATTAGTCGGAACTCAGGAATCGACCGGAATCCATGGCGTGTCCGGACAGGTCTCAACGGGGAAACGATGGTGCGATGCGCGCCGGACCTTCCGTTCCGGGGCTTTCATGCCGTGCTCCGCACACCAGACCCTTGCATCGGAAACGGCGTGCAGGAAGGCATGGACTCGGGAACCTTCGGGTCCGCATCGTCATCGTTTATGCTCAAGTTGAGTATACATGAGGCGTGTCATTGTCCCTGTCAAACGATCACCCTTCCGGACGGGTAGAATTTTCGTAACCTCTCGATTTCTGCTGGATGGATGCCTCTCTGAACAGACCGGCGCGGCGCAAGGCATCGTCGAGCTGGTCACGGTGCTGGCTGCGGTGACGGACTTCAAGGCCCGTGTATTGACCGTGGGCAACGGCACCATGCTGCCGCAGGGACCGCGTCGCCCGTAGCATCGCTCCGCCGCAGTCGGCGTACGGGCTGCGGGTGGCGCAGCAGACCGCACAGCCCATGGGTTACGTGGGAGCACACCTGTCGCGTGACACTCGGCGTCAGGAACGACCAGGGCTGCCAGTGCTGTACGTGAGCCACCTGGGACTGGTGAGCGAGGCCAACGAGACGGAGCTGAGCGATGCGCGCTGGTTCCGACTGGTACGACTATTTCCCGTGGAAGATCTGCGCGATGGCCGGCGGGACTGGATTGCCTGCGTGATCCTGCCGCGACTGGATGCCTGGGTGGCGCAGGTCGGGGCGGCAGCCGCGCGCCGGGAGCGTCGCAGCCGTTGACCTGCTGTGGGGGCTGCCGCCCCTGCGCGAGTGGTCGGAGGAGCGCACGCTGCAGCGCTACGAGCTGCTCGGCGAGGCGGGCTGGTGCCGAGTCGCCGCATCCGCAGGTGGGACTTCGACATGGCGCTGACAGGCCGCGCCACTGCAGCACGATCATCGCCGCGTGCTGGCCACGGCGCGTCGCGGCTGCGCGCCAAGATCAAGCACCGGCCGGTCATCTTCGACCTGATGCCTGAGGCGCTTCAGTCCGCTGCAGCTGCAGAAGAGTGTGGAGGCGCTGGTGGGCTGCGAGCTGCACAAGCAGAATTTCCGCCGTCAGGTCCTGCATCAGGGGCTGCTGAAGCCTATCGACCAGAGCACGGCGACCTCACGCGGGCGTCCGGCCCGTCTGTATCAAGCCACGAGAGCGTGCTGTCCGAAAGCCCTCATCTCGGGGGCGATTGTCGTTCCTCAAGGGCTGAGCGGGCGTCGTGGCATCACACAGAATTAACCCACAAGGAGATCACAGGATGTCGTCGGAATCTGCATCGAACACGCGGCCCATGCCGGGCCCTGATACCGGAATTTCCGGGGGCGACGCGCAGGATATGGATGCGTCACCGTCCGGTCCGGCCGACGTCGGCGGCGTGCCATTCCTGCTGCCCGATGTCGTGCTGGAGCCGTTCGTGCGACAGGCGCTGGCCGAGGACTTGGGTCGGCGTGGCGATATCACGTCGGCTGCCGTCGTTCCGCCTTCGGCCACGGCCTGTTTTGACGTGACTAGTCGAGCCGGGCGTGGTGGCTGGCTGGACCTGGCCCGCCTGGCCTTTCACCTGTTTGATCCGGCCGTGACGTTCCAGGCCCGGGCGCAGACGGGCAGCGGGTACGGCCCGGCAGGTGCTGACGCGTGCAGGGGCCGGTGCGTTCGCTGCTGTCGGCCGAACGCACGGCGCTGAATCTCATGACGCATCTGAGCGGCATCGCCACCTGACGGCTGCTGCCGTGGCACAGACCGAGGGCACGGCCGCGCGCATCACCTGCACGCGCGAGCCCGCCCGGGCTGCGCGTCCTGCAGAAATACGCGGTGCGCTGGCGGGGCTGCAATCACCGCATGGGTCTGGATGACGCCATCCTGACTGCAGGACAATCACCTGGGTGCATTCCGGCAGCCTGGCGCAGACCCTCCGGCGTGCACGGCAGGCGGCCGGACACCTCATTCCGCTGGAAGTGGAGGTGACACGCTGGGTCAGCTGGAAGAGGCGCTGGAGGCGGGCGCCGACCCAGTGCTGCTCTGACAACATGGATGACGAGATGCTGGCGCAGGCCGTGGCGATGTGCCGGGGCAGGGCGCGCACCGAGGCATCCGCGGCGGCATCACCGTCGAGCGCATTCATCGCGTGGCGGCGGCGGGTGTGGACTTCATCGCGCTGGGCGGGTATCTGACCCACAGCAGCCGCTGGACATCGGGCTGATGATCCGGTGAGCTGAAGCAGGCTGTCTGTCACCGCCCGAGCGGACACCTGGGTGCTGCCTGCCGCCCGGGCTGAGTGCGGACGCTGGCGGCAGGATGCCGCCACACGCGTGCGTTGCAGATTACTGTGCTTCCTGCGGCGCCTGCGCGTGCCACGCAATGTAACTGCCGATGAAGCTGGCGATGAAGTAGTAGCGCTGTGGTCGTAGCCGGTTGCAGGCGCAGTTCCAGCGGGTGCCTGGTAGCGGCGCAGGCGGCTTCAGCAGTTCGGAACGCAGCTGCTCGTGCGTGGGCGTCCCCACCGCCCTGACTCGATGAGGATGGGCGGCGGATGCTGGCGCCATGCTGGCCAGCGGCCAGCGCCTTGACCAGTTCCATCGCCGTCCCAGGCCTTCCAGGCCTGCGGATGCGCCCCAGGTAGCGCCCAGAACCTTCTGTCCGGACCCGCTGAGGGGCCACGATGGGGGGCGAAGGCCGAGACGTCTGCGGTAGCGCTCGGGGTTGCGCAACCACCAGCGCGCATGCCCGCCCATCGAATGGCCAGATGCCGCGCAACGTCGCTGGCCGGAAGTGGGCTTCCACGAGCGCCGGCAGCTCGTCCACCACGTAGTCGTACATCCGATAGTGGTCGGCCCAGGGGCCTGGGTGGCGTTCACGTAGAAGCCGGCACCCTGGCCCAGGTCGTAGCCTTCGTCGTCGGCCACGTCCTTGCCGCGCGGGCTGGTGTCGGGGGCCACCAGGATGAGGCCGTGGCGGGCGGCGTGTTGCTGGGCGCCGGCCTTGGTGATGAAGTTCTGGTTGCGGTCAGGCCCGAAAGCCAGTAGAGCACGGGGCATCTGCCGGCCAGTGCCTGCGGGCGGCAGGCAGACGCCCATGTTCATGAGCGTGCCGGTGGAGGAGGAGGTGCTGCCAGACTTCCTGGCGGCCGCCGAAGCTGGCGTGCTGTTCGATCTGTTTCATCGTTTCGTGTCCGTGGGGCCGGCTGAAGGCATGGCCCGGGCGCTGGCCGAAGGCACGGCCCCGGGGCTGAGCCGTCATGCCGGCCGGTTGTATCGGCCGGTCGTGACAGGAAGGGGGCTCAGTAATGCACCACGCTGCGGATCGACGCTGCTTCGCATCAGCGTGAAGGCGTCGTTGATGTCGTCCAGCGGCATGGTGTGGGTCACGAAGGGCGCCAGGTCGATCTTGCCGTGCATGGCTTCTTCCACCATGCCAGGGCAGCTGCGTGCGACCCTTCACGCCACCGAAAGGCGGTACCCAGCCAGCGCGCGGCGGTGACCAGCTGAAGGGCGGGTGGAGATCTCCTGTCCTCGCGCCGGCTACGCCGATGATCACCGACTGACCCCAGCCGCGGTGAGCCGCTTCCAGTGCGCGGCGCGTGCACGCTGACGTTGCCGATGCACTCGAAGGTAGAGTCCACGCCCCAGCCGGTCATCTCGATGAGCACCCGCTGGATGGGCTTGTCGTAGTCCTTTCGGGTTCACGCAGTCGGTGGCGCCGAACCGCCGGGCCAGCGGGAACTTGTCGGGGTTGGTGTCGATGGCGATGATGCGCCCGGCCTTGGCCTGCCGTGCACCCTGATGACGGCCAGGCCGATGCCGCCCAGCCCGAAGACGGCTACCGAGTCGCCGGCCTGTACCTTTGGCGGTGTTGTGCACGGCGCCGATGCTGCGGTGGCGACGCCGCAGCCCAGCAGACAGACGTGTTCGGGGTTGGCCTGCGGATTGATCTGGCCAGCGAGACCCTCGGCCACCACGGTGTATCTCGCTGAAGGTGGAGCAGCCCGTATGGTGGTAGAGCGGCTGGCCGTTGTACGAGAAGCGCGTGGTGCCGTCGGGCATCACGCCCTTGCCCTGGGTGGCGCGCACGAGGCAGAGGTTGGTCTTGTTGCTCTTGCAGAACAGGCACTCGCCGCACCCGGCGGTGTAGAGCGGAAATGACGTGATCGCCGGCTTCACGGAGGTGACGCCTTCACCACGGCTTCCACGATGCCGGCGCCCCCTCATGGCCCAGCACGACGGGAAAGAGGCCTTTCCGGATCGTCACCGGACAGGTGAAGGCATCGGTATGACAGACCCGGTATGGGTGATGCGTACTCAGCACTTCATGCCTTTGCGGGGCGGTTCGACATCGATCTCGACGATCTGCAGGGGCGGCTGGCGGCAAAGGCGACGGCGGCGCGGGATTTGAGGTGTAGGTCATGGGGGCTTTCTTCGTGAGGGGAGTTGGGTCACTGTAACACGTCATGAAGCGGGTTTGGGGAGGGTCGGCGGGATTCTGTGCCTGATGGAGGACGCTTCGGGTGGGGGCGGCGCGGGAGAGGCCCCGCGGCTCATACGCTCAACTCAGTTTTTGTTGCCCACGACCCGCGTCGTGGTCAACAAAGCTGGATGGTTTATGAAAACTTTGCAAACAAACTGGCCAGCCCGCCCGTTGCAAAGTTTTACGGGACCACGAAATCGTCGCATGGGCCTCCCTCCCGCCGCTTCCGGGTCTGCAGGGTGCGGCTTCGACGAGCGGGGCGGGTGTTGTACCTGCGGCGTCTCGCTGAATGAAATCATTACCGCTGCGGGAGCAACGTCCGGAGTCTGTGGGCATCCAGGAGAAAAGGCGGTGACTAGGCTCCGGACTGAATGGTGTGGCCAGACTGAATGGTGCGGCGGTGGCCAGAACAGAACCGCCCGCGCGGCCGGGGAGGCTGGCGGCGGTGAAGCTTCTGCCGGTGGGGGCGAAGCGCCTGGGGGAGCAGGGAGGTGGGGCTCAGTGCCGTGTTTTCGACAGCGGCTGGCTGGCGCCGTCCGTGCCCCTGCTGGCGGGGCGGGCGGGATGCGCCCTGTTTGCTGTCGAATTTCAGCGCGGGCTGGCTCTTTTCCGCTTTGCACGCTGGTGCTGGGGCCTTGCGCCTGACGGGCCTTGGACCTGTTCGATGACGGTGGCGCTGCAGGAGCCTTCGATGAAGTCGGCGCGGTGCAGCATGCCCTTGCGGGCGTCGATGAAGAGGGCTGTTGGCATCGCCCACGTTCTGCGGGCTGCTGGTGACGAGGCGGCTTCTGCGGGCAGGGTGCGGCTGTCGACCTTCAGGACGTGGGTGCGCGCAGGCCGCAGTGGCTGTATTTGCCCTGTTCGTCGGAGACGAGCCAGGTGCCGCCTTTTCCAGATACAGACGTACGCCGGGGATGCCCAGTTCTTCGCGGTCCTTGATGGAATTGCCGCTGCAGTCGACGAAGATCTGGCCGGCCAGGCATCTTCGAGAAGATGCTGGTGACCTGCACTTTCCAGCGGGATTGTTGGAGCAGTCGGCCAGACCGGAGGCTGCGCGTGTACGCACTGGATGTGGGCACGTTGATGCCGTCGCCTTCCTGTGAGCAGACGCCGGCGCGCAGGCGGTAGGTGATCTGCACGTCCTGCGGTGGCCGCCGATGAGTTGCCAGACGCGCCATCGCGCGTGCCGGCACTGCTGCACCGCTGCGCCGCTGCTGCCGGCATGTCCACGCGGTCCAGGGTGATGCGCAGTCTCGCGGCTGCTGGCCATTTCATCGCTCGTGGCGGTGGCGTTCTGCACGCGTACGGAGCCCGGTTTCGAAGCGGAAGCGCGCGGCAGCAGGTCCACGACCACGGGTCGTGATGGCCGAGTGTTGCCGGTGTTGCGGATGCGCAGGCGGTAGGTGAGCAGGTCGCCCACTTCGACGCTGCGTGGGTGTTGCTGGTTTTTCGATGACCAGGTGGTGGGACTCGATGGGCTCCGGCGTGTTCACGCAGGCCCGCGAGGTCAGCGGGGTGCTGCTGATGGGTTGCAGGGCGCGCGTCAGTGGGAGGCTGACAGCGTTGTACAGGCCGTTGCCACCGGTGGTCGTGCCGGTCGTGCAGCTGTTGTTGCCGGCGCTGCTGCCGAAGGGCACGCGGATGCGGCTGGTCATGCGGTAGACATGCCGGCCGGTCTGGCCGGTGGTGGTGTTCTGCATTTCCAGGACACGGCGGCTGGCGAGCGGCCATTGCACGGTGCCGCTGGCTGCGTGGTAGGCGTGATGTCCAGAACCTGCGCTGGCCGCCGGAACCTGTCGTGCTGCCCGTGCCGTTGCCGGTCTGCGCTACCCGATGAGGCGGTGCTGCCGTCATCCAGCGTGACCTGGGTGACACGACCTGCACATCGGGGTCGAAGGCGGGGGTATCGGTCAGGTCGTAGGTGGCATCGACGCCGCTCTGGTGGGTGACGGTGACGATGTGCTGCACCGTGTATTCGTTGGCGGTACCGGCCACGAGTGCGGGTTCACCGGCCACGGATTTTTCCACGGATGCTGGCGGGGATGTGCTCTGAGGGTGAAGCGGCAGCCGATGCTGGCGCGGTTGCCGGTGACGAGGAAGGGGCTGCTCTGCGTCTGGCCATCGACGACGTAGGTGTCCTGCAGGGTGCCGCCATCGCAGGCCCAGCTGCCGGTCTGGTAGCCGGGCAGGGACAGGCCGGTGAGCGACACGCCGGGGCCACGGGCACCGGATCGGGAGGGATTCGATCGGGCTGCGGATTTCTGCCTCGGCCGGAAGCGGAGACGGTGTTGTCGTCGGTGGTGGCGGTACCGCCGTACCGGTTGATGATGTCGAGTTTGAGCGACAGTGCTCACGGGGCGTCGCGTGTGGCTGATGTGCAGACCACGTTGTCGCCGCTGGCCAGCGTCACGTCGGCATCGCCTTTTGGGCATTGCCGCTGTCTTCGATGATGATGGTGACATCGCGACCGATGTCATTGCTGGCTGCATCATCCGTGCTGACTGTGCACGACCAGGCGCCCGGTACGTAAATGGGCTTGCCGTCGCTGTCGAGCAGGTTGGTGGCGTGCAGGCGGTAGCTGCCGGGCAGCACCTGCACCGAGGTCACGGCCGGGGTGCCGGTCTTGCCGGACAGCGAGCAGCGGTCTGCGTGCTTTCCACCGCTTTCCGCTGCCACCGTTGCCACTCATGACCTGTGTTGCCACCGTTTCCGGCATTGCTGCCATTTCCACCCGATCCGCCATTATTGCCGGAACCACCATTGCCGCTATTCTGGCCAGACAGCGGCCCCGTGGCGCTGAGGTCGAAATCGGCAGCCGTGTTGCGGCGACCGCTGCTGCTGGGTGACGGTGTTGATGAGTGTGAGGGTGGCGGGTTTGTCCGCATAGGTCACGGTGCAGCTGGCCTTGTCGCCGTTGAGCAGGGCAGGGCCAGTGTGGCGGTGTTCACCGTCACGTTGCGTTTTTCGCCGGCGGCATTGGTCACTTCGCATGTCCAGCCGTTCATTTTGTAGCCGGACAGGGCGTTGCTGGCCAGTGTCCACGTGCCCGCGGTGGCGGCGGCAGCGGTCACGGCGGTTCGCCGCTTTTTACCGGATTTTTGCGGCCGGCACGGCGTTGCCATCGGCATCCGCCCTGTGGCGGTCATCGGTCACGTCATGGCTGGTTCTGCTGCCGCCGTGAGTGTTGTTGACCACGTTCACCAGTGTGAGCTGTGGCGCGGGCGGGGTTTCGGTGAAGTTGTAGGCTGGCACGCCTTGCCGCCCTTGAGCGAAATGTTGCCGATCAGCTGTCTGGCGGCGCTGGCATCGCCACCCTCGCTGCCGGTTTTGGGCTGCGAAGCGGTGTTGCCGGTGCTGGCGGGGGTGATGCGGAGAGGGTGTAGGTGCCGGCGCGGATGCCGTTGAAATTGGGAAGGGCCGTGCCACTGCAGTCGCCGTTGACGAAGAAGCGATTGGCGCTGCCGGCGGTAAAGCTGTACTGCCGTCATCATCGGTCTGGGTGGAGATCGTGATGGTCTCGCCACGCTCGTTGGGTGCCGGTCAGCTTGATGCACTGCTGTCCCAATGGCTTGTTGTACCCTGGCGGCGCTGTTGGCGGTGCCGTCCATGTCGATGAAGACACGGCCAGCCACCGAGGCTAACTTGTCGGCGGAAATGGGCACGACCTTCGAGCTGAGGCCGTCCCTGGATAGCACCAGCAGCAGCGAACCATTGGGGTTGTCCGAACGTGCCGCTGCACGGTTGGACAGGATGTCCTCGGGTGTGGCGATGAACGAATCCAGCGCCAGGTTGATCTTGAAGTCGTAGGGTTGGCCGGAGGCCAGCTGGTTCAGCGCCGGGTTGGTGCGGATGGCCGTGACATCGGGCCAGACCGTCCGGCAGCCGGTATTGCTCTGGCTGACCTCGGCGCGACGGCACCATTTGGTGGAACCGCCCGGAATGGCGTTGCTGGTGTCACGCGGGTCGTTGTGGATTTCGGCAGGATTGCGGCGAGTGTAATAGACCTGCATGCCGGGGTCGATTTCCGGCCTTTCCACGGAAACAAGCCGGAAGGCTCCCCTGGCGTATTTCGATTCTGGATGGCGCCCCTTGAATTCACGTGATGCGTCTGCTGTAGCCGTCACCGACGAAGGGCAGGATGTCGATGATATCGGAACATCGTCTTTCTGGAGGTCCTGGCCCAGAGCGTAGAACGTCACGGTGTAGTGGAACGTGTCACCGGGTTCGAAGGTATTTGTGGAGGCCTGTTTGTCCAGATACATGCTGGGAGCGTTTGCACGCGCACCTCGCTGGTGTCCTTCGAGCAGGCGTCCAGTACGCCGTGTCGTCGTTCAGCGTGCAGTCCGGCTTCGGCGTCGGCGGTGCCGCTCGTGATCGACACCCTGGTTCTGCAGGGTGTCACCGTTGCGCAGCTGCAGGGCCATGCGTGCCTTTGAAGGTGATCGGCGCTATTTTTGCGCCGTCCTCATTGTCGGCACCAGCATGGGGCATGGCGTTTTTCATAGGTCCAGGTCAGGCGGGTCTGGCCGCTGGCCAGTTTTTCCACGGAGGTTCGGCGGCCTGCTCGCCTTTTCTGGCCGGAGCCGGCAATGTACTCAACCCCACTGGGCAGGAGGTCGGTGACCGTGACGGTGGCAGGCTGGGGAGGCAGCGGCGTGGCAAAGCGCGGCTGCAGTTCGTATGTCAGCTCGGTTCCCGCCGGCAGGGCGCTGGTACTGGCGTCCGCCGGGCTGACGATCCTGTCCTGACGCGGGTGATGGTCCGGGCAAACTGGACCTGCAGGTGATCCTGATTTTGGTGTTCAGCACGTCCATCTGGCTCTGCGGCATGTTGTCGGAGCTGACCCAGGCACGATTGCGCAGCATGGTGTTTTCGGCAATGGTCTGCCCCTGCTGCCGGATCTCGGCCTTTGGCCATTGCACGGCGACAGTGCTGGCCCAGGTGTTGCGCAGCTGAAGCCCCTGAGTATAGAGGGTGTGCACTGGCGCCTCCCTGCAGCTTGGGAATGACCAGGCGCACATAGCTGATTTCGCCAGCTGCCCGTGCGGCTTCCGGGGTGTCGTACCAGGTGATGGCCGGGTCGCCGCATGATGCCTGGCTGTAGGCCGAGGAGCCGTGTTCCGAGCCGCCTCGGCGCGGGGCCGCGGCCGGTATCGATGGTGCTGAACACGGGCTGCCATCGCACGCCGTACTGGGGATTCACCCGGTCCCCTCTCGATGACGCTGCGCCCGCTGAAGTGCGCTCCCAGGTCGAATGCGCTGCGGTCCAGCACATCGCACATGGTGAGGTTCAGAATGCTGACGCTGCCCCGGTTGTTGAAAGTGACGCGGCTGCCCTACGTGCTGTCCTGCGCCATGTAGTCGACGATCTTGGTCGCCGGTATAGGCGGGGTCGGGAAGGGTACCCCAGGGCATGGCAACGGTACTGTCCGGGAACCAGATCTTGCTGGCCTCGCCATCGATCTGGTTGATCAGGGGATAGGAATAGGCGTCGTTGCTGGTACGGCCGTTGGTGGCGATCTGCCCGGTGATCGACTGTGCGGAAAAGTTCTTCAGGCGCAGGGTGTGCGTAACGGTGACGGCGCCCGGGTAATCGTTGACGTCGGTCCAGAGAATGACGGCCTTGTTGAATACCCAGAATTCATCGGGCGGAACGCTGCCCTTGGCGCGCCGCAGGGTTGGTGTGCTGCTGGCAGTGGTGTCGGTGCCAGTAACGGTAATCTGGATGGTCTGGTTGTCGGGCAGGCCGCTGGCGGTACGCGTGGCCAAACAGACGCCCCCTCTGGCCACGGTGGAAGGGTCGGTGCTGTTGACGCCGGTATCGAGCACCTTCTGGTGCATGTTGAGTTCACCGCCGGCCAGGTTGCCGGGGTTGCTGCCACCGCCCCAGGGGCTGCCACAGCCATTGCCGGTGGCAAGGGTGCCGGTTGGCCGGTCCCACTGGTTGGGTGTGTTCTGTGGCGTGCGCCAGTTGTCCAGCCGAACGGATTGTGGGTAGCCGCTGACATCCAGATCGATGACGACGGGTTTGGTCGGGTCCAGCTGCTCGACGCCCTTCTTGCCGTTGCTGTTGTTGCGCGCCAGCAGGCCCACCAGCATGCGGTGATAGAAGCCATCCTTGCCGTCTGGACCACCGCTCTCCTGGAAGGCCGCGGCCTTGGGGCTTCCCGGCCATGTTGTATCGACCACCACGTCGTAGAAAGGAGCGGCCGTGATGGTGAGGTTCTGGGGAGGTGGCGGGGAGATGGTTGCCGCTTGACGGAGCCGACTTTCAGCGTGGGGCTGCATCCGGGGTGTTGTGTGCTGCCCAGAATGGTGGCGGCGGAACAGGCCGGAGCTGGTGCCCGGGGATCCGCTCTGGTCTGGAATGCGGCAAGTAAGGGTCTGGCGGTCTGACGATATGGTGGAGCCGGGGCGCAGTCGGCGGGGCGATGAAAATACTGGGCCGTGGGCTGCCGTTGGCACATGCTGGGCAGCGTCAGCGTGATGCTGGCTCCTGGGTAGTGCCGTCGTGCGAAATGGAGACCTGATAGGTCACTTCATCGCTGGTGCGCACCCGTCCGTTATTAGGCCGGTATCCATGCCGTTGTCGTCCGTGGGATCCCAGCCTGCGGTGCCGTCGCCAGTTCGTAGGCAACATTGACCAGGGCAGCGTGCACGGGGACGCTCCACAGCGCCAGCGCAGACACGACGGCTGCAGCCAGAGGCTTGCGGATGAGGCGGGGAGGCTTTGGCTGCCGGGGCACGCGGGCGCGGACGGGGCGCCTGGATGGGCTAGTCATCGGGATCACCAGGGGGAGAATGCGGGGCAGCGGCGTGTTGCGCCGGCGAGACGCACACGCTGCTGCTGCCAGTGTTCGTGAGGAAACAAACGGGATGATTGCCGTCTGGGTTCGGTATCGAAGGGATGATGCCGCCATTCATCCCCGGGATGGGCGGTGGATGGCCCTTGCGTTGCCGTGGGCAAACCGGGGCTGATGGGCGTGGCTTCGGTGGGGATGGGTGGTGCGGCTTCGATGACGTTCAGTACCGCGTTCTGGAAAGGCTGCCTGGCGCTGTCGGTGTCCTGCTGGCGGGGACGCGAGGTGAGGCGGCCTTGCTGTCGAAGGTGAGGGCGGGCTGCATCTGCCGGGGGCTGTGCCGGTGTTGTGGTGTGTTTCGGTGGGGACGCTGCCGGCAGGGGGAGGGGGCCTTCGGTCTGCACGCTGGGGCTGGGGCCTTGCGCCTGACGGGCCTTGACCCTGTTCGATCACTGTGTTACTGCACGAGCCTTCGATGAAGTCGGCGCGGTGCAGCATGCCCTTTGCGGGCGTCGATGAAGAGGTTGCTGGCATCGCCCACGTTCTGCGGGCTGCTGGTGACGAGGCGGCTTTTGCGGGCAGGGTGCGGCTGTCGACCTTCAGGACGTGGGTGCGGGGGCGCAGGCCGCAGTGGCTGTATTTGCCCTGTTCGTCGGAGACGAGCCAGGTGCCGTTTTCCAGATACAGGCGCACGCCGGGGATGCCCAGTTCTTCGCGGTCCTTGATGGAATTGCCGTTGCAGTCGACGAAGATCTGGCCGGCCAGGCAGCGCTTCGTGAGAAGATGCCGCCGGTGACCCGCACTTTCCAGCGGGATTCGTTGGAGCAGTCGGCCAGGCCGGAGGGCTGCGGGGGCAACGCACTGGATGTGGGCACGGTTGATGCCGTCACCTTCCTGTGAGCCGACGCCGGCACGCAGGCGGTAGGTGATCAGCACATCGCGGCTGCTGGTGCCTGTGCTGCCCGTCAGGCGGCTGCCGGTGGTGTCCGGGTTGCCGGTGCCGGCTGCGGTGTTGCCTCGCCGTGCTGCTGGCGGTCTGCGTGCTGCCGGTGGTGCTGTGGTGGTGCTGCCCGGCATGTCGATGCGGTCCAGGGTGATGCGCAGTTCGCGGCTGCTGATCATTTCACGTTCGTGGCGGTGGCGTTCTGCACGCGCACGGAGCCGGGTTCGAAGCGGAAGCCGCGCGGCAGCAGGTCCACGACCACGGGTTTGATGGCCGGGTGTTGCCGGTGTTGCGAATGCGCAGGCGATAGGCCACCCGTTCACCCAGTCTCGAGCGCTGCGCAGGCCGCTGGATTTCTGGATGACGAGGGTGGTGGATTGATGGGTTCAGGTGTGTCCACGCAAGCCTGCGAGGTCAGCGGGGTGCTGTTGATGGGCTGCAGGGCACCGTCGTAGTGGGTGAGGCTGACGGTGTTGTGCAGGCCATCGCCGCCGGTGGCAGAGCCTGTGGAGGAGGTGATGGAACCGGTGGCCGCGGAGGTGGTTGCAGACGCTGCCCGTTCTGGTACCAGTGCCTACGGCGGTACCTGTGGCGGTATTTGTGGCACCACCCGTTGTGCAGCGGTTGTTGTGTGTGCTGCTGCCGAAGGGTACGCGGATGCGGCTGGTCATGCGGTAGACGTGCCGGCCGCTGTGGCCGGTGGTGGTGTCCTGCATCTTCAGGATACGGCGGCTGGCGAGCGGCTACCGCACGGTGCCATTGGTCAGTGTGACGGGGGTGATGTTCAGTGTCTGCAGGCTGTTCTGGCCGTGGCTGGTGCGTGAAGGTGTCTGGCCCGTGCGGTTGTCGTTCGCTGCGCTGGGGGTAGCGTTCGTGCGCAACGACTGGCCATCGCGTCCGGTGCGGCTGGCGCTGCCTCGCGTCGTCATCGCCGTCATCGCTTTCCAGCGTGATCTGGGTGGACACGACCTGCACATCGGGGTCGAAGGCGGGGGTATCGGTCAGGTCGTAGGTGGCATCGACGCCGCTCTGGTGGGTGACGGTGACGATGTGCTGCACCGTGTATTCGTTGGCGGTACCGGCCACGAGTGTGGGTTCACCGGCCACGGATTTTTCCACCCTGATGCTGGCGGGAATGTCCTTGAGGGTGAAGCGGCAGCCGATGTTGGCGCGGTTGCCGGTGACGAGGAAGGGGCCGTTCTGCGTCTGGCCATCGACGACGTAGGTGTCCTGCAGGGTGCCGCCATCGCAGGCCCAGCTGCCGGTCTGCAGCCGGGCAGGGACAGGCCGGTGAGTTTATATACGCCGGGGCCACGGGCACCGGATCGGTGGATTCGGATTTTTCGGGCTGTGGATTTCTTGCTCTGGCCGGATGCGGAGACGGTGTTGTCGTCGGTGGTGGCGGTGCCGCCGTACTGGTTGATGATGTCGAGTTTGAGCGACAGGCTCACGGGGCGTCGCTGTGGTTGATGGTGCAGACCACGCTGTCGCCGTTGGCCAGCGTCACGTCGGCATCGCCTTTTTGGGCATTGCCGCTGTCTTCGGTGATGGGGTGACATCGCGGACCGAAGTACGGCCGGCCGTGCTGCTGCTGGTAGTGCCGGAAATGGTGCCCGAAGCAGCACCTGAAGCTGCGCCGGATGCAGCGAGCACTGGAGGACGCACCTGAAGCCCTGCCGGATGCCGCGCTGGGTGAAGCACCGGATACCGTGCTGCCCGCTGCAGACTGGGCTGCATCATCCGTGCTGACCGTGCACGACCAGGCGCCCGGTACGTAAATGGGTTTGCCGTCGCTGTCGAGCAGATTGGTGGCGTGCAGGCGGTAGCTGCCGGGCAGCACCTGCACCGAGGTCACGGCCGGGGTGCCGGTCTGCTGGAAAACGCAGGGGTCTGGGTGTTGTTGTCGCCGCCATTCTGGCCGGACAGCGGCCCCGTGGCGCTCAGCGTGAAATCGGCAGCCGTGTTGCTGCGGCCGTTGCTGTTGGTGACGGTGTTGATGAGCGTGAGGGTGGCGGGTCTGTCCGCGTAGGTGATGGTGCAGCTGGCCCTGTCACCGTTGAGCAGGGGCAGGGTAGGGGATGTTCCTGCCAGTTTCGTCTCGCGCTGTTCGCCGCCCTGACGGGTGATGCTGCATGTCCAGCCGCTGGTGGTGTAGCCGGGCAGGGACGTACTGTCCAGTGTCCAGATACCGGCGGTCACGGTGGCGGCGGTTACGGCGGTGTCTCCGCTTTTGCCGGATTTTCGCGTGGCCGGTTCGGGGCTGCCATCGGCCTGCTGGCGGGTGGCGGCCAGTGTCACGTCATCGAGGGTGTGGCTGCCGCCGTGGGTGCTGCCGACCGTGGCGGTCAGCGTGAGTTGCGGCGCCGGTGGTACGTCGATGAGTCGTAGTGGGTGGCCGCCTGGCCCCCTTGAGCGAAATGTTGCCGATCAGCTGTTCGGTGCTGCTGGCATCGCCGCCCGCGCTGCCTGCCCTGGGGCGGGAGGCGGTGTTGCCCTGGCTGGTCGGGGTGATGCGCGACAGAGTGTACTGGCCGCCACGAATGCCGGAAGCGGGTCAGGCCGTGCCGCCGCAGTCGCCGTTGGGGTAGATGGCACGCGTGCCGTTACTGGCGTTTGTCTGGGGCGTGGCGCTGTGGGAGGCTGCACTGGTGGAAGAGGCGCTGCTGGAGGTGGTATTGCCGGGTGTGGTGCCACTGGAGGTGCTGCTGTCCGGTGATCCATTGCCGGCCGCTGACTCACGGCTGCCGTCGGGTGCAAGGCTGTAGTGGCCGTCGGCGTCGGTGCGGGTCGAGAGGGTGATCGGGCGTTGCCGGTCGTCGGTGCCGGACAGGCGGATGCACTGGCCGGCCAGCGGCCTGTTGTGTTCGGCGCTGCTGTCGGCCTGTCCGTCCATGTCCAGAAACACGCGGCCGGAAATGGCGGCCATCTGCCCGGCGCCGGGTGATACGACACGGGTGTTCAGGCCGGCATCGGAGAGGGCCAGCAGCAGGTCGCTGGCACGGTTGTCCGGCCGGGCGGCTGCCTGGTTGGCAAACAGGTCGCCGGGCTGGGCAATGACGGGGTCGCTGGCCATGTGCAGGACCAGGCCATAGGGCTGGTTCGAGGGCAGGGTGGCCAGGGGTGGGACTGGTGCGCACCGCCGTGGTTTCGGCGATGGTGGCCGGGCAGCCAGCGGTGCCGAACTCGGCTTCGCGGCACCACCGGGTGCTGCCGCCGGGAATGGCGTTGCTGGCGTCGCGCGGGTCGTTGTGGATGTCGCGGGGCGCGCGGCGGTGTAGTAGATCTCATGCCCGGATCGATGGCCGGCCTGTCCACGGAGACGAGGTGCCAGGCACCGGTCTGGAAGCGGGAGGCGGGCTGGCGGCCCTCGAAGGCGCGGCTGGTGTCCCGGTTGCCATCGCCTGCATGGGGCAGGATGTCGATGATGTCGGGAATGTCCACCTGCTGCAGGGCTCTGCCCATCGAGTAGAAGTCGATGGTATAGGCAAAGGGGTCGCCGGGTTCGATCTGCGCGGGTTCGGTGCGTTTTTCGAGGGCAAAGCCGGGCGGGGTGCTGATGCGCAGTTCGCTGTCGCTGCGCTTGGTGCAGGCTGCGAGGTTCCCGGCAGCATCGCGGGTGCAGTCGGGTACGTCATCGGCTGCGCCGCCCGAGATGATGGCCTGGTTGCGTACCGAACTGCCGTTGGTCAGTCGCCGGCTCAGCCGGGTCCGGAAGGTGATGGCTGGCAGGCGGGCGGCATCGTCTCCGTCGGGGCCGAAATGGGGGTGACGTTTTTCGCAGGTCCACGTCAGCTTTCGTCCGGGCCGGTGGCGGTGTCCGTTTCCACGACGGGTTCGTCCGGCTGGCCACCGCGGGTGCCCGAGCCGGCCTGGTAGACGAGGCCAGCCGGCAGAAAGTCGGTGACGGTCACGGTGCCCGGCTGCGGGGGCAGCAGGGTGGCGTAGCGCGGCTGGAGCCGGAAGGTCACGATCTGGCCGGCGGCCAGGGGCTGGGTGGCGGCACTGGCGGGTTCAATGATGTCGTTGTTCACGCGCGTGATGGTCCGGACCCGTTTGACCTGCAGGTGATCGCGAAGGGCGGCAAAGCGCTGGACTTCCGTGACGGGCATGTTGTCGGCATGGACCCAGGCACGGTTGCGCAGCACGGTGTTCTCGGCAATGTCATCGCCCTGTACGCGGGTGCCGGCCTGCGGTGCCAGGACCTGGACGGTACTGGCCCAGGTGGTGCGCAGTTTCAGGCCCTGCACGAACAGGTGATAGCCCTTGCCGCCGGCCTGGTGGGCCAGCGTGGCACGGATGTGGGGGGCCGCCGGCGGCCCGGGCCTCTTCCGGCCGGGCGTACCAGACGATGCCGGGGTCATTGCAGGTGGCCCGGCTGTAGTCGGAGCGTCCACCGGGGGAGGTATCCTTGAAGGAAGGGCCGCTGGCGCTGTCGGTGCTGGCAAAGTACGGTGAACCGGGGCGTACGCCGTATTCCACGGTGCCCCTGATCACGCCTGTCGTTGTAGACGTCCCAGGCGCTGAAGTGGCTGCCCAGGTCGAAGGCCGAGCGGTCGATCACCTCGCACAGGACGATGTTCCGGTAGGCCACGCTGCCCCGGTTGCTGAAGGAGATGCGGCTGCCCACGTGCTGTCCCGGTGCGCATGTAGTCGACGATGGCGTCTTCCCGTAGGTGGGCTCGCGCACCGTGCCGCCTTCCGGCAGGGTCAGCGAGGTATCGAAACCAGATCTTGCTGGCGCGTCCTCGATCTGGTTGACCAGCGGATAGGTGAAGCTGTCGTTGCTGGTGCGTACGTTCTGGATGGGCTGTCCGCTGAGGGAGCGGGCGCTGATGGCGGCCAGTTTCAGGGTGTGGTCGATCTGCTGCTGGACGGGTAGTCGGCAATGTCGGTCCAGAACACGACCGCCTTGTTGGACACCCAGAAATCGCTGGCATCGATGGCGCTGTGCAGTGCTGGTAGGGGTGCTTCAGGCTGGTGTCGATGCCGCTGATGCGGATCTGTACGCGCGCTGGCTGGTGGGCAGACCGTCGGCCGTGCGGGTGGCCACGCAGGTGCCCCGCTGGCGACGATGGTGGGGTGTTGCCCGTGTCCGGCCCCAGGTCCAGCACGCGCGCTGGTACATGTTGAGGGGGCCACCGGCCAGCAGGCCCGGTGTGCTGCCGCGTACCCAGGTGCTGCCGCAGCCCCGGCCGGTCTGGAAAGAACCGGAAGGGCGGTCTGCCGCGTTGGGGTATTGGCGGCCGTGCGCCAGTTGTCCAGGCGTACGGACTGCGGTAGCCGCTGACATCGAGGTCGATGGTGACGGGCTGGCCGGGGTCGAGCGCTTCGACGCCCTTCTTGCCGTGGCCGCCGGGATTGCGTGCCAGCAGGCCCACCAGCATGCGTGATAGAAACCGTCCCAGCCCCCGGGGCCACCGGCTTCCTGAAACGCGTGGGCCTTGGGATCACCGGGATAGGTCCTGTCGATCACCACGTCGTAGAAGGGCGCGGCGCTGATGGTCAGCGGGCCGGGCAGGGCCGGTGGCATCACGGCCGGGGCGTTCTGTTCGCCCGCCTGCAGGGTGGAGCCGGCATGGCGGTGCCATTGGCCACGGTGCCGAGGATGATGGCTCCGGAAGTCGGTGGCCTGGTACCCGAGCCGGAAAAAGTCGTCCAGCACGCAGGTCAGGGTCTGGCGGTCGGCCGAGACGCTGGAGCCGTTGGCACAGCCTTCCACGGCCTTCGGCCATTCGGCCATGGGGGTGCCATCGGCCTGTTTCGGCAGGGTCAGGGTGATGCGCGCGTTTTTCGTGCCGCCCGAATAGGAAATGGCCACCCGGTAGGTGACTTCGTCGTGGGTGCGCACGCGGCCGTTGCGGGGCCGCTGTCCAGGCCGGGGCCGTCGCTGCCGTCCCAGCCCGGGGTGCCATCGGCTTCCGATGGTGTAGGGCCACGGCGGTCAGGGCGGCGTGGGCGGGCGCGCCCCACAGGCCAGTGCCGCCATGACCGCAGCCGCCAGCGACTGCCGGCGGGCAGGGGGCATGCGCCGGTGATGCTGCCGGATGCGTGGCTTTCATCGATGACGGATGGGCCGCCCGCTGGCAGGCGGCTGGTGTGCGGCGTGGATGGAGGAAGGCGCGAGCGGACTACTGTTTGCGTCATGATGTCAGCGGTCCAGCGTGCGGTTCACGTCCGGATCGTTGCCGCTGAACAGCCGCTCGTCGAACTTGAAGCGCAGGCGCAGGTAGGCGCCCGGCTGGTGTATTCGGAACCGGTCAGGTCGTGATCGCGGAAGCTCGTCCAGTTGTAGCCGGCCGACAGCCACAGGTTCGAGGTGAGCAGGTAGCCGATTTCGGCACCGGCTGCATTCTGGCTGTTCAGGCGCGGGCTCCACAGGCGGTCAGGCCAGTGCGCTCACGTCCCAGCGCTCGGTCAGCCTGTAGGTGATGCGGCCACCGGCCAGCCAGGCGCGGAAGGTGCTGCGACCGGCATCGGCAAAGCGGTCGGTCTGGCGCTTGCCGGCCAGCCGCCCGGTCAGCCACCAGGTGCGGCTGGGGTGCCAGTCGGACACGACGCTGGCGATGTGTTTTCATAGCCGTCGGATGCGGCCTCCCGTGTTGCCGGCGTCACCGGTGCCCAGCACAGGATCGCGCCGTTTCCACCATTCGTAGCGGAACAGGGTGTTGGTGCGGTTGGTTTCGGTGTCGCGGAAGGCCAGACCCAGCTGAAAGCGGTTTTCGTAGCGTTTGGGGGCGTTGCCGTCGAAGTCGTTCAGCAGGTAATAGTTGCGGATCAGCGCTGTCCAGTCTTCGTTCAGTTTGCGCGACAGGCTGAGGTGGACAGCCAGCTGTCGTAGCCGCGCAGGTACGGATCGGCCTGCGCGGTGGTGTTGCCATCGGTCACGCGCTGTCCGCCGGTGTGGCGCCATTCCAGCCGGTTGGCAACCCGCCACAGGCCGTTGGGTTTCCACTGGAGGCCGGTGGTGATGGCGGTGACGTTGCGGTCGGTGCCGTCGAGCACCTTCAGGTGTTCGGCGCCGGTCTGCAGGCTGAGTTTCGGCGAGATGCGCCAGGTGTTGCGGATGCCGTTGGCCCACTGTGCCTGTTTTTCGCTGATGGCGTCGTACATGCGGTATTCGCTGTAGACGTTGCCATCTTCCATGTATTCGGTGTCGATGCCGAACACGAAGGCGCTGCTGCGGTAGGGGCTGGCCTTGCGTGCGCCGGTCAGCGGATCGACCACGGTGCTGCTGGTGGCCACGCTGGACAGGCCGGTGTTCCATCTGTAGCGGCCGAACAGGCGGGTCTTTTTCTTGAGCTGGTAGCTGGTGCCGAGGGCGGCGCGGCGGTGCTCGCGGTGCGAGACATCCTGCTCCACTTCGGCGCCGATGCGCCAGCGGGTGACGGGCAGGATGGACAGGCCGATCTGTGCGGCGGTGTATTCGACGGGCACGCCGGCCAGGCTGGTGCCCACGCTGCTGCCGTAGCCGGTGCTCCAGCCGCTGCCGGTGTTGTAGAGGGTCTCGCCGCGGATCGGGTCGAGCGCGCTGTTGCTGCCGCCGCACAGGCCGCCGCCGAAGCCCTGATCGACCACGCCGATGCCGTAGGGCGCGGTGAGGTTGCTGGCGGTGACGAGGCCGCCGGTGGCGGTGGTGCCGGCCTTTTCATCGACGCGGTTGGCGCCCAGCTCCAGACGCACCTTCGGACTCAGGTCCAGCTGGACGCCGGCCTGGATCTGGGTGCGCTCGGCCTGGATCTGGCGGTCTCGACGAAGTTGCCGCGGGTGTAGACGGCCACGCCGATCTGGCTGTCGGGCTGTGACGTTGAGGTGCTGCAGCCGTCCGTCGCGGAGGCGCGGTCCTGGTGCCGTCGTTGCGGCCGGTGCGGGCGTGGTGTCCTGGGGCGAGCAGTCGTCAGCACTCGTGCCAGTGCCAGTGCCAGTGCCAGTGCCGTGCTTGTGCTTGTGCCGGCGCTCGTGCCTGTGGTTGCCGTGGGATCGTCGTCGCGCTCGCTGCCGGATTGCGCGGCGGCTGCGAGGGTCGCGGCTCCGGCATGGCGGTTGGCTTCGGCCACGGCGACGGCCTCGCGCAGGATGCGGCGGGCCTCCAGGCCGGCCTGGCGCTGGCCGCCGGCAAAGGAGGAGGCCGGGTTGTTGAAGCCGGTATCGCTCTGGCCATACCAGACACCGATGGCGCCCCGTCGCCCTCGTAGCCGGCTTTTCGGCACGCGAGGCATTGCCGGCGACCTGGCCGTCACCGCCTGCGAGCTTCGTGGGGTCGAGGTTGGAGCGGTGGCCGCCGACGGCATCGGCGGTGGTTTTTGTGCGGGCGATTTCGGCGCGCGCCCAGCCTTTGTCACCGAGCGTAGTGCCGACGTTGGCGCTCCCCATTTCGAACGGGGCCAGCGGGTTGCGGTCCTTCACCCAGGACGCCCATGTCGCCGCCTTCGGTGAGCTGCACCTGGCCGCCGACGCCGTAGACCCAGTAGCGCTCGCCGCCCTGGTCCACCTCGTAGGGTGATCCGTACGGACATGGGGTTGAGGTTTTCGTCCAGTGAGGGACCGGGCGATTGAGCAGATGCAGCCGCTGAAGGCTCGAAGCGTGTAGTCGGTGAAAGCGGGTCAGTGGCTGGGTCTTCAGGATGCGCGACGGGCATGCCGGTCACGGGTGACCAGCACGACCTGTTCGGTGCCCACCACGGCGCTGGCTAGCGTTGGTGACGGTGTAGGGGCCCGGAAAATGCCGCGGCCCCGGAAACTCTTCCACCACCTGGCGAGGCTGTCGTAGGCGGCAAAGCTGTCGAAGAAGCCGCGTTTGCCTCCACGGGCCGCGCACGCCGGTCAGGCACGCTCGTACTCGGCCGAGGTCGCGGCGCTGCAGGCGGCGACGCGCTCCCTGGCCGGCCCGTTCGGAGCCGCTGCCGGTGATCGATGTCGCCGTACAGCAGGTAGTTTTTGTTCCCTGTCCAGGCGGACGTAGAGGGCGGCTGTTGCTCTGGGCGTCGAAGCCCGGTCTGGCTGCTGTCGCCGTAGACGGGGTACCAGCGCTCGGGGTCGAGGTCGCGGAACAGGCGGTCGTTGTCGGGATGTTCGCCGTCCGTAGGCCGCGGTCAGCAGCGTGTCGCCGCGCACCTTGCCCTTCGGTAAAGAAGGCGCTCTGGCGACGGCGCTGCGCTTTGCCGTCGTGGCTCTCGCGGCTCCAGGTGCGGATCTGGTCCTCGAAGCCGTCGCTGGGGCGGGCTTCGTCCAGACGCAGGGAACGGTCACGGCGCAGGGAGATCACGCCCTCCACGAAGCCCACGGCGATCATGTCGCGCAGCTCGGGCACGAAATCGATGTCACCCACCACCTGTACGGGGCCGGCGGACACGCGCAGTTCCATCCGTCTGAGGGCGGCCGGCGCCAGCAGCAGCACGGGTGGCATGGCTGCTGTTCAGCGCCACGCATGCCGGGTTCCAGCGGGTTCAGGTCGGCCGGGAACAGGCCCTTCTCGTCGCTGCGGGCGCCGGGCAGCTGCAGGCGGCCGCCGGAGGTTTCGATGTTGACGAAGGATTCGCCACGCACCGCCTGGTTGTCGGCATCGAAGACGCGAATGGTCAGTTTGACCGGGCTCTGGCCGTCGGCAGGCACGTCGTTGCGGTCCACCTCGACGGTGATGCGGGCAATGCCATGCTGCAGCGGGGCCACGGGCGGCTCGCCAGCACACCGATGGGTGTGTCGGGCACGGTGACGCGCTGCAGGTCGACGTGGCTGGAGTCCAGCGGGCTGGTGATGTGTTTCGGCCCAGACGGCCATGAGGGGCGAGGGCACAGGCGCCGAGCAGGGGCCGTCCAGCGCAGGCGCGCCTGCGTACGCCCGGTGGTGCCATGCGCCTGCGCCGGGTGATTGCGGGATCGGTCGACCCTGGTTGTGCTGCTTGCCGCTCATTCGGGCCCTCTGTGTGGGAATGCCTGCCGGTTGAACCCGGCCCGGGCTGCGAAAAACCGGCGTGTCGCAGGGGCGGGTCGGATATCTTTTGCCGTGACAGGGAAGGGATGGTTCGCTGCCGACGGATTTTCATTGTGCGTATTTTTGGGGCGGCAGCTCCCGCTGGCATGGGGCCTGTGTTTCCGGCAACAAACAAACGGTTTTTCCGGGCCTTTCGACTGGTGGGAATCACGGGGCGATGAGTGGCCGGGCGCTGTTTGCGCGGAGCGGGGTGGTTTTTGGGTGATGTGGTTTTTGTGCCGTATTTCGTGAATGGCAAGGGAAATGGCGGTGAGCGCAGATGGTCGGCTGGCGGGAGAGGATGGCCGGTGGAATGCGTTGTTTTTCTGGGAAGTGTTGCCTGCGGCTGGCGCACGCACAAAAACCCGCCGGAGGGGCGGGTTTGGGCTCGATGCGCAGGTGAGGCTCAGCCTCTGGCGGCGTCGTAACGGCGGGCCACTTCGTCCCAGTCGATCACGTTGTAGAACGCGGCGATGTAGTCGGGACGGCGGTTCTGGTAGTGCAGGTAGTAGGCGTGCTCCCACACGTCCAGGCCCAGCACCGGGGTGTTGCCGCTCATGCCGGCCACCTTGCCCATCAGCGGGTTGTCCTGGTTGGGCGAGCTTTCGACCACCAGCTTGCCATTGGCATCGACCGACAGCCAGGCCCAGCCGCTGCCGAAGCGGGTCAGCGCGGCCTTGGTGAAGGCGTCCCTGAAGGCATCGAAACCGCCCAGGTCACGGTCGATGGCGCTGGCCAGTGCGCCGGTGGGCTTGCCACCCTTGTTGGGGCCCATGATGGACCAGAACAGGCTGTGGTTGGAATGGCCGCCACCATTGTTGCGCACGGCGCCGCGGATGGCTTCCGGCAGGTTGTCGAGGTAGGCGATGAGGGCATCCACCGGCTCGTCGGTGGCGATGCCGGCGCCTTCCAGGGCGGCATTCAGGTTGTTGACATAGGTCTGGTGGTGTTTGGTGTAGTGGATTTCCATCGTCTGCGCGTCGATGTGGGGTTCGAGCGCATCGTAGGCGTAGCCCAGTGTGGGCAGCGTGTAGGCTATGGTGTTCTCCTGAAGCAGGGAAAGTGGGTGAGGAAGGTTAGGGCGGTTCGTGCACCCGTTTGCCCGTGCGGGGCGGAATGGGTTCACGACATGCGCCGTGCCGGCCATCCCGGAGCGGCCGGCGGATAGGGGCGATATCAGACCCGTTTGAAGATCAGGGTGGCGTTGGTGCCGCCGAAAGCCGAAGCTGTTGGACATGACGGCATCGAGCGACACGTCGCGGTTCTCGCGCAGGATGGGCATGCCCTCGGCCTTCTCGTCCAGCTTTCTGGATGTGGGCGCTGCAGGCAAAGCCGTTCTGCATCATCAGGATGGAATAGATGGCCTCGTTGGAGCCGGCGGCCCCCAGCGCGTGCCCCGACAGCGACTTGGTGGAGCTGATCGGCGGGATGTCGTTGCCGAAGGTGGCGCGGATGGCCTCCAGCTCCTTGGTGTCGCCCACCGGGGTGGAGGTGCCGTGGGCGTTGATGTAGTCGACCTTGCCACCGTGCTGGGCCAGTGCCATCTGCATGCAGCGCACGGCGCCCTCGCCGGAGGGCTGGACCATGTCGTAGCCGTCGGAGGTGGCACCGTAGCCGGTGAGTTCACACAGGATGTTCGCCCCTCGGGCCTTCGCGTGTTCGTACTCTTCCAGCACCAGCATGCTGCCGCCGCCGGAGATGACGAAGCCGTCACGGTCGGCGTCGTAGGCGCGACTGGCCACCTCGGGGGTGTCGTTGTAGCGGCTGGACAGGGGCGCCCATGCCGTCGAACAGCATGCTCATCTGCCACGATACTTCCTCGCCGCCACCGGCGAAGACGATGTCCTGCTTGCCCAGCTGGATGAGTTCGGCACCGTGGCCGATGCAGTGGGCGCTGGTGGAGCAGGCCGAGCTGATGGAGTAGTTGACGCCCCTGATCTGGAAGGGCGTGGCCAGACAGGCCGAGACGGTGGAGCCCATGCACTTGGTGACGCCATAGGCACCCACGCGCTTGACGCCGCTGGCCCGCAGCGTGTCGGCCAGTTCGACCTGCGACGACGAGGAGGCGCCGCCGCTGCCGGCCACGATGCCGGTGCGGATGTTCGAGACCTGTTCCGGCGTGAGGCCCGCCTGGGCGATGGCTTCCTTCAGGGCGATGTAGGTATAGGCGGCCGCATTGCCCATGAAAACGCACGACCTTGCGGTCGATGTGTTCCTTCGTGTCGATGGCGATGTTGCTGGCCACCTGGGAGCGCAGGCCCATTTCCCGGTAGGTTGGGTCGGAGGTGATGCCGGACTTCAGGCCGCGCAACGACGCCAGGACTTCCTGGCAGTTGTTGCCCAGGCTGGAGACGATGCCGATGCCGGTGACGACGACGCGTTTCATGCTATGGCTCCCGGATGCTTGCGTGACGGGCGATGTGAATGCTGCACAGGAAGGAACAGGGGCAGGGGGCTGGTTAGAAGTCATCCGTGCTGGTGAACAGGCCCACACGCAGGCCGTTGCCTTCGTAGATCTTGCGGCCATCCACGCTCATCTCGGCGTCGGCAATGCCCAGCATCAGTTTGCTGTTCATCACGCGCTTCATGTGGATGTGATAGGTGATCTTCTTGTGGGTGGGCAGGACCTGGCCGCTGAACTTGACTTCGCCGCAGCCCAGTGCACGGCCGCGGCCGGGGGCACCGGTCCAGCCCAGGTAGAAACCGACCAGCTGCCACATGGCGCGTCCAGCCCCAGGCAGCCGGGCATGACGGGGTCGCTCTCGAAGTGGCAGCCAAAAAACCACAGGTCCGGGCTGATGTCCAGCTCGGCGATGATCTCGCCCTTGTGGAACTTGCCGCCCGTTTTGTTGATCTCGACGATGCGGTCGACCATCAGCATGTTGGGCAGGGGCAGGCGGGCATTGCCGGGCCGAAGAGCTGGCCCTGCCGCAGGCGATCAGTTCTTCCTTGAGTAGCTGTTTTGGGGGCGAACGCGGTCATGTCAGTCCTGAACGGGCGGGCTGGCCGTCGGGCTGACGGGCCAGGAGGCCACGAGGGCCCCCTGTGCGGATCCGTCCGTCGTAGAGGCCGATTTCAGTGGAAACCCTCAATGTTATGCGCAAATTGCCCTTTCTTGATGAATCAGGGTGTGTTGCCGGGTTTTTGCTGCAGTGTGGCCGGGCCGAAGGATGCCTGCAGGGCCGCCCCGCTGTCAAACCGGACGGGGTCCCGGCGCCCCTCGTCCGATGATTGTGTCACGCCTGCCTGACAGCCGGTCGGGCAGGGAGCCCTCATCAGGGCTGGGTGGCCGCCGGGGCCACGCTGGCTCCATGAATATGATGGGCCTGCAGGGCGGCGAGCACGGCGCCGCTGGCCTGGCGTGCTCGACGAAGCTTTTCAGCAGGCCGGCGGCGCGCTCGCTGCGCCCCTTCGGCAGGCCCATGGCCTGTTCGATCACCATGAAGCGGCCGGGCAGCAGGCGCAGGCCGGGCACGCGGGCGGCGTCGGCTTCCAGCTGCTGGCGCACGCCGGCGGCCACGTCCAGCCGGTCGGCCGCGAAGGTGTCGACCACGGCCTGGGAGGAGGCGGCGCACCAGGGTGGCATGCCGGATGTTCCGGGTGAGCCAGAGGTCGTAGGCACTGCCCTTGCCGACCACGATCCGGTGCCCCTCGGCATCGACCTGGGCATTGTCGGTCAGCGGAGAGTTTTTGAGCACCAGATAGGCGCCCTCGATGAGCACATAGGGTGCCGTGAAGCCGATGCCGGCCCCGCGCTCCGGGTCGATGGCAAAGCAGCTGATGTCGGCCTGCTCCTCCGTGACGGCGGCCACGGCCTCGGCCGCGATGTTCACCGGGATCAGATCCAGCTCCACCCCCAGCAGGCGGGCGAGGCTGCGGGCCAGATCGACCGAGACACCAGCCGGCTCGGGACTGTCGGGCTGACGGTGGGCCAGCAGGGCGTTGCCGAGGTTGATGACGGCGCGCAGGCGGCCGGTGGGGACGAGTTCTGCGACGAGGGCGGGATCATCGATGGCAGCGACGGTCATGGGTGGTCTCCTTGCACATGATGACGGTGTTTTTGCAATATGGATGAAAGGCGTGCCTTTCGGCAGAATGTCCTTTCCTGGCCGGTGGCCCCGGGCCCATTGTGCGGATCCGGCCCGTACGGGTAAAGACAGGGATTGACCGGAGCCGGCCGCTGCCGCCCGTTACGGCCGATGCCGGCAATGGCGGCAGATCCTGCAAAAACGCAGCGTACAGCGCGGTTGTCGAGGAAAGAGGGTGGATGCCGTCTGTCCGGTGCCGTGGCGTTGCCGGTGCATCGGGCAGGACGAAACCGTCAGCCCTAACAGCCGGATGTTTTCGCACGTGATGTTTCGCGAGCATGGGTGATGGATGCAAAATAACTGCGCGGCTGCCGGGCACAGGGCGCTTCAGGAGCGCAGTCCCATTGATGCATGCTTCATGCGACGCACATGTCCCGATGGGTACGTGTCATGGGTACATGTCTTTGGGGTATGCGCCTCATGGATGCATCTGTCCCGCGCAGGTTCCGTTCTTCATCAACATGTCGCCGGTGCGGGTTGGCCGGCATTTTTCGGAGACAGAAAACCATGTCAGCTTCCGGTTCTGATCCCTCGAAGCGTTCGCCCCTGGTTCCATCAGCTGGGCTGGTGGGTTGCCGCCCCTGCTGGGGGCGTGGGCGCTGGGGTGGTGGCACTCTCGCGCGGAGAAACCATCAACGCCCTGTGGGTGGTGATTGCCGCCGTCTGCGTCTATCTGATCGGTTACCGCTATTACAGTCTGTTCATCGCGGACCGGGTTCTGGGGCTGATGGCACGCGGATGACGCCGGCCTGGAAACACAATGACGGGCTCGATTTCGTGCCCACCAATGAATATGTGCTGTTCGGCCACCATTTTGCAGCCATTGCCGGGGCCGGGCCGCTAGTGGGGCTGGTGCTGGCCGCGCAGATGGGTTATCTGCCGGGCATGCTGTGGATTCTGGCGGGCGTGGTGTTTGCCGGTGCGGTGCAGGATTTCATCGTGCTGTTCATTTCCGTGCGCCGCGATGGCCGTTCGCTGGGCGATCTGGTCAAGGCCGAACTGGGGCCGGTGCCGGGCGCATGATGCGCTGGTCGGCACGTTCACGATCATGGTGATCATCCTGGCCGTGCTGGCCCTCATCGTGGTGAAGGCACTGGCGCACTCGTCGTGGGGGCTGTTCACGGTGTCGGCCACCATTCCGATTGCCATTTTCATGGGGGTGTACCTGCGCTACATCCGCCCGGGGCGCATCGGCGAGATTTCGCTGATCGGCTTCGTGCTGCTGATGCTGGCCATCATGCTGGGCCAGAACGTGGCCGAGAGCCCACCTGGGGGCCGATGTTCGACCTCGACGGCAAGACGCTGACCTGGATCCTGATCGGCTGCGGCGCGGTGGCCCATCCTGCCGGTGTGGCTGCTGCTGGGCCCCTGCGTGACTACCTGTCGACCTTTCCCCGAAGATCGGCACCATCGTGGGCCTCGCCCTGGGCATTCTGGTGGTGGCTCCCAGCCTGCAGATGCCGGCTGTCACGAAATTCATCGACGGCACCGGCCCGGTGTGGTCGGGCGACCTGTTCCCGTTCCTGTTCATCACCACTGCCTGCGGGCGGTGTCGGGCTTCATGCGCTGATCTCGTCGGGCACCACGCCCAAGCTGCTCGAGAACGAGCGTCAGGCCCGCTTCATCGGCTATGCGGGCATGCTGATGGAATCGTTCGTGACTCATCATGGCGCTGGTGGCGGCCTCCGTCATCGATCCGGGCGTGTACTTTGCCATGAACAGCCCGGCGGCACTCATCGGCACGACCCCCGAGGCGGTGGCCCAGACGGTCTCCAGCTGGGGCTTCGTGATCACGCCGGATGTGCTGGTGGCCACGGCGAAGGATGTGGGCGAGCACACCATCCTGTCGCGGGCCGGTGGCGCACCGACGCTGGCGGTGGGCATGGCGCAGATCCTGCACCAGGCCATTGGCGGCAAGGCGATGATGGCCTCTGGTACCACTTCGCCATCCTGTTCGAGGCGCTGTTCATCCTGACGGCGGTCGATGCCGGTACCCGTGCGGCCGCTTTCATGCCTGCAGGACCTGCTGGGCACGGTGGCACCGTCGCCGTGCCGGACCGACTCGCTGATGGCTAACCTGGTGGCCACCGGCCTGTGCGTGGCGGCCTGGGGCTACCTTTCATCAGGCGTGGTCGATCCGCTGGGCGGCATCAACACGCTGTGGCCGCTGTTCGGCATTGCCAACCAGATGCTGGCTGCGGTGGCGCTGGTGCTGGGTACGGTGGTGCTCTACCGCATGAAGAAAGACCGCTATGTCTGGGTGACCATCCTGCCCACCATCTGGCTGCTGGTCTGCACGCTGTCGGCTGGCTGGGGAGAAACTCTTTCACGAGAACCCGAACAGCTTCTCGCCCACGCCCGCAGTATTCGGAGGCGCTGGCCGAGCAGAAGGTGCTGGCGCCGGCCAAACTCGCTTGAACAGATGCAGCAGGTGCTGTTCAACGATTATGTCGATGCAGGCGCTGTGCGGCCTGTTCATGCTGGTGGTGGTGAGCGTGGCGGTGTTTGGCGTGAAGTCCGTGATGGAGGCCCGCCGTCGTCCCCGAACCCTCCACGGCCGAAATGCCGTATGAACCGCTGCCGGTCGAGGCGGCCGGCTCCGGGAGGACACTGACATGGCGGAGGGCAAAAGCACGAAGCCGCGGCCACAGGCTGCAGGCGCGCGGGCGCGCCAGGCGGGCGGCTCGGTGTTCGGTGCTGCGCCCAGGCGCTCGCTGGGAAACCGGCGGGCGCTATCTGGGCCAGACCATGGCTGATGGTGGGTATGCCCGATTACGAGCGCTATGTGGTCCCACGTGCAGCGGTGCATCCTGGCAGACCCCCATGAGCTACGAGGAGTTCTTTTTCGCACTGTCAGGACGCCCTGCTGGCGGGCGCGGCAAGGTGGGGTGCTGCTGAACGGGTGCTGCTGGGTGAGGTGCTGCGTGAGGTGCTGCTGCGGGCGCTGCAGGGCGCTGCCGGGGCGGAAAGTGCGCGCCGCAGCGTGGGGTCTTCGCAGCCGTGCATGTCATGCGCCGACGTGGCCCGTGCCCCGGCCTTCCGCCCAGGGGAAGGCCAGCCTGTTTTGTGGGTATGTGTTGCCGGGTGCTACGGCTCGTGAAGGGGCTGTTTGTTCTGCGAGTCCTGATCGGGCCGATAATTGCAGGGGTCTGCGCCCAGACGCCTGTGTTCCGGCCTCGTGGGCTTTCGTGTTCATTCAAATGCGAGTACAACGGAGGAAGTCTGTGAGCGGAAGTGATGCAGCCGAACAGAACGCGGAATCACCCGCACGGGAGGCAGCGTCGTCCGGAGCGGGTGACGGTCCTTCCTCCAGCCTGTCCTCCCGCGGATGGACTCCGCTCTGCCGGCGCCACCGTCCGGCCCCGACGCCGACGATGCGCTGCCCCTGCTGAACCAGCAGTTCACCATGCTCAATCGGTCTGCGCCGTGCGCGGACCTGGGTGGATGTCTCATCTGGTCACCGGTACCTGCCTGCACGGCCAGATCCGTTCGTTCGATTCCAACATGCTGCTGCTGCAGACCCGCAGCGGCGAGGTGGCGCTCTATCACCACGCCGTCAGCAGCGTGATGCGTGCCCAGAAGCGCGGCGGCAGCCGGCCGTCGTCGTCCGCCCGCAAGCCAGCCCGCACGGTCGGTGGCCGCTCCGGCCAGCGCGACGAGGGAGGCCGTCCCTGAGATGGATGGCGGTACCTGCGCCCATGGTGCCGGCCAGGCCCCCGCGTCTGGCGGCAGCCGGCCATCGAAACAGCGCCGCGGGCCCTGGGTGGAAATCAACCGGGAGGCGGGCGGCCGCATCGAGGGCTCACGCCTGTCGGCATCGCGTCCGGCCGGTGCGGCTCCGCGCCGGGCGCCGCCTCCGCCCGCCGTGGTGGTGGTGGTGCGCCACAAGCGGGTGCGCACCATCGTCAAGCCGGAAGACGTGTAGCGCGTGTCGAGTTCGCACACGCGCTGACCAGCATGCGTTCATAACACGCCCCAGGCGCCTCCCATGTTCAGCTATCGCCATGTCTTCACGCCGGCAATCATGCCGACGTGCCTGCGCACGCCATCCTGGTGGCCATCCTGCGTCACCTGGCCCAGAAGCGATAAGCGCGTTCTGGTGTTCGATACCCATGCCGGTGCTGGGCTGTACCGGCTCGATGCCGCCCAGGCCCGCAAGAATGCCGAGTACGCCAGTGGCATCGAGGCCCCTGGTGGCCGGTGAAGAAGCTGCCGCCGCTGCTGAAGGATTACTGCGAGGCCGTGGCGCGTTTCGATGCGGCGCATGGCCAGCAGCGGGGCGTCGCGGCTCGAACGGGAAGCGAAGGCGGGCTCCGCTCGTGCCGGTGGGGCCTGTAGCCGGTGCGGAGAGGCGTGCAGCTGGGGGCAGCTTTGATGGCTGGCGCCGTCCGGAAAGGTGGTGCGTGCCGGCCGCCCGCCGCGCTGGTATCCGGGGTCGCCCCTGGCTGGCGCTGCAGGCCATGCGCCCGCAGGACCGGCTGCGTTGCTTCGAGGCGCATCCCAGCGAGATCCGCGCGCTGCAGAACACTCTGGCTGCGGCTGGGCGGCAGGCAGGTGTTCGGCGAGGACGGCTTTGCTGGGTGAAGGCGCTGCCGCTGCCGGTGCGTCGCGCCGCGGGCTGGCTCGTCATCGACCCGTCCCACGAGGACAAGCGCGACTATTCGAAGGCGCGCCGCAGCGTTCGGATCGAGGCGCTGGAGCGCTTTTCGCCACCGGCACGATGATGCCTGCACCCGCTCGTGCGCCGTCGCGAGCTGATGCTGCTGCTCGAAAACCTGCCCAGGCTGCCCGGCCTGACCGACTGGCTGGATGTGCGCCTGCAGGTCAGCGCCCCGCCGGAAGATGGTTACGGGCTCTACGGCAGCGGCGTGTTCGTGATCAACCCGCCGTACACGCTGGCCCCCAGCCTCAGCGCGGCAGCCTGCCGGTGCTGTGGGAGCTGCTGGGGCAGGACGCCCGTTCCGGCTGGTGGATGGGTTCGTCGAACGAGCGCTGAGCGCTGGTCGCTGGCCGTAAACGGGCAGTGGTATTCTGGCCTGTCGCCAGGGTGGGGGCAAGTGCTACGGTGGGGCAAAAATGCCATGGTGGCGGTATGTGCCGGATGCCGGCCGCTGTGAGAGCGACCGGTGCGGGAAGCGCTGTTTTTCCGGTGTCTCAGTGGCCAGTTTCGGGCTCGACGTAAAACGTCCCACGCGGTACGACCGGCAGCCAGCGTTTGTAGAAACCCAGATAACTGGCCTGCGGATCGATGTCCTGGAACAGTGACGGATAGGCCGCCTTGGCGATGTACTGTACCGACGCATAGTCGGCCACCGAGCGTGAGGCCCCCTGGTACGCACCATGAATGCGCTTGCTGCGGACGGCGGGCAGGCTGCTCCAGCCCGGACGCTGCGCAAAGCTCTCCAGCCGCTTGAGGGCATCCTCGCGGCTCACGTCGATGCCCATGCGCATGGCGGTGGGAACCCTTGCTGCTTTCCGTGCCGGTGATCAGGATGACCTCCGGTTTGGCGGCAATGATCTGTTCCGGGTTCATCGGCCCCCAGTACTGGACGTAGGGAGCGGCAACGTTGTCGCCGCCGGCCAGGTCGATCAGGGCGCCCCACTGGCTGCGGCCGTAGGCGAAGCTGTATTCGGATGGCCCCTCTGTTGCCGAATTCGGCATAGACCTTCGGTTTGGGCAGACCAGCCTGCTCGATGCGGGCCTGCACCGCTTCGACGGCACTGCGGTACTTCGTCGGCAATCTTTGCGGGCGCGCTCTATGGCCGGTGACTTCGCCGATCAGCAGCGTGCTGGCAACATGGCTGGCCACGGTCTCTTCAGCTGTAGTCCACCACCACGATGGGAATGCCCGCCTGCTGCAGGCGGTCGGCATCGGCGCCCAGGCTGCGGTACTGCCACCGGGCCAGCACGATCACATCCGGACGCAGCGCCAGCACCTTGTCCACGGAAAAGCTTGGGTCTCGACATCGCCCACGTCGGGAAGCTCTCAGCGACGGACGATGGGCCGTGAACAGGCCCAGCTGGCTGGCCGCCAGCCCTCCCAGCCCTCGCGCGACAGGGCCGACCACCCGGTCGAAGGCCTTTCCGTGCCAATGGCCATGTAGTCTTCGTAGTAAAAAGCCCAGCAGCACCTGTTTGGCCGGCGACGCGATGGTCACCTTTGCGTCCCTCGATGTCGGTCACTCTTCTTGGCGGCGAAGGCGGGGCCATCAGACCCATGGCCAGGGCGCCCAGGGCAGCGGTCAGCAGGGGCGGGGAAGGGACGGTGAATGACATGGGCGGATGACCCGCAGGAAAGGAACGGGGCGTGAGGGGGCGGACGGTTCACCGATGGTTTGGGGGCAGCATGCGACGGGAACGACGGGCGCAAAGCAGACGAATCCGCCGGATCAGCTGATGACGCCTGCAGGATCAGCTGATGCTCCCCGCAGGATCGGCCGATGCCCCACAGGATCGGCGCCACCGCCGGATCAGCTGATGGCCTGGGCCACCAGCGCGCAGAAACCCGGTGCGTGGGGCGGCTGTATCCCTCCAGTGATGGTAACGCTCGCCGCAACGCCGCCCGATGCGATGCCGGAAACCGGCCCTGCTCGCACCAGTCGTCGCTGTCGTTCGTCGTACCAGCCATGGCGGGGCGGCGTTTCCGCAGCTCGTGCCCGGGCGAGTCATCGTGACGGGCCTCGTCCACCATGGCCAGCCCCCTGCGCCTGCAGCCAGGCGCCGAGCTGCGGGCCGGGGCCTGACCGCCGTGCGCCGCAAAGCGCCAGCATGTCAGCCGCCAGATCGATGCGGGATGAACTGGCTGGCATGGTCGGCCGTCAGATGCCGGATCAGGGCCTGGGCGTGCGATTCATCCCGGCCAGCAGCGGCCCCAGCACCCAGCCCCGCCCGAAGCGGCGCAGCACACCGTAGCCGTCGATCTGCCCGCCGGCCGTCGCCTCACCGTGCAGTAGTCATCGGGCTGCAGGCCCTGCAGCAGGTCGCGGATGAGCCACTGGCGGCTGATGCCGCGCAGTGGCACTGTCCCAGTCCAGCAGGGCCGGCAGGTCGGCGGGCTGCAGCGGGCGGAGATGGCTGGCCTGGGATGTATTTGCAGTACAGGCTGTACGGAACCGTCCTGCGGCAGGTTGCGTATCTGCGGTGGGTTCTGTCCTTGCAGCAGGTTCTCGCGACCGCTGCGGTGCATGGGCCCTCGTCACGCCGGCTGTCACACCTCTTCTCGCCGGGGGCTTCCGCCGGGGCCGACCTCGCCAGGGCTGCCTGGCAGCAGGCTTTCGCCGCCGGCCGCCATATGCCGTGAAACCGCCGCGCCCGTCCGGTGGCATGAAAGCCCATCCTTTCGTAGAGCGGCAGCCCGGCCTGGGTGGCCTGCAGGGTCACACTGCGTTTGTTCTGCAGGGCGAGCAGCTGGCTGAACATCTGCTTGCCCCAGTCCGGCGTCCCTCGCCAGGCATCATCGACGATGACCATGCCGATGCTGCCGTGGGTCTCGCCCCAGAAAAAGCGAAAGCCACAGCCGATCAGGCGCCCGTCTGCCCGCAGGGCCACGGTGCCCCCGTGTGCCCGTTCGGCCCATTGCTGAAAGCGCAGCAGGTCGGCCTCGCGGTGCGGCCAGCGCAGCGCCTGGCACATCCGCCAGCAGGCGTGGGCATCGGCCGGGGTGAGCGTGTCGAGGGTGGGGTGGAGCTGGTCATGGGAATTCCGTGAGCGTGGGCCTGTGGCGCAGCCCTGAGAACAAAAAGGCCAGCGATGTGCGGGGCATCCCCGTGTCACATCACTGGCCGCCGGGCGCCTGGCTGATGAGGCGCCTGCCGGACGAAGCGCCTTACTTTTCCTCGGTCCGGGCTCAGGATGAAGCCTACCTGAAAGCCCGGCCTTCGAGGCATCGACGATGGTCTCGGCCACATAGCGATAGGGCGTGGTCTCGTCGGCGCGCAGGTGCACGGCCGGTTGCGGATCCTTCGTGCCGGCTTCCTTGAAGCGGGCGGCGGCCTCTTCGCGGCTGACCTTGTCCTGCCCGCAGAACAGGCTGCCATCCGGACTGATGGAGAACCCGATGGCATCCGGCTTGCTTTTCGGACGGGCGGTGGTGGCGCGCGGCAGCGCCAGCTTCACCTGAATTGGTGAGCAGCGGTGCGGTGACGATGAAGATCACCAGCAGAACCAGCATCACGTCGATCAGCGGGACCATGTTGATCTCGCCCATCGGGGAGTTGCTGCCTTTGGAATCAAAACTGGCAAATGCCATGGTGTGTCAGTCCTTCGGAGAGGTGTGCTGCAGCCGGGGAGAGCGACCGGCCCGGGCTGGATGCTCCGGGAGCCTGCCGGCCCGGGGCCGGCTGCAGCGCACCATGAACGGAGAAACGGAAAACGGCGATCAGGCTTCCTTCGGTTCGGTACGGTTGCCGGCGTGACCGCCCAGCCGTCTCGCCCGACGACAGGAAGGTGAATAGCTCGAAGGCGAAGGCGTCGAGCTCGGCCGACACCACGCGGTTGCGCCGGGCCAGCCAGTTGTAGCCGATGACGGCGGGCAGCGCCACGGCCAGACCCAGACCGGTCATGATCAGGGCCTCGCCCACGGGGCCGGCCACCTGGTCCAGACCGCCCGAGCCGCTCAGGCCGATGTTGACCAGCGCATGGTACACGCCCCACACCGTGCCGAACAGGCCGAAGAACGGGGCCGTGGCACCCACCGTGGCCAGCACGGACAGGCCGTTCTCGGCGCTCACGGTCTCTTCGTCCAGCACCTTCTTGATGGTGCGGGTGAGGAAGTCGGCCGGGCTGCCGGATTCGGCCATGCGGCCACCGCTGGCGCCGGTGCGGCATAGTGCTGCACGGCCTGCAGGGCGTTGGCGGTCACGCGGGAGAAGGAATCATGCACCCCATGGGAGGCGATGTCCCTGGCCACGGCCTGCATGGACGGGGCTTCCCAGAACATCTTCAGGAAGCGCTCGGCATGGCGGCGGCGCAGGAAGTAGGTGACACCCTTGACGAGGATCAGCGTCCAGGACACCACCGACATGCCCAGCAGGATGATCAGCAGGCCCTTGCTGATGGCATCACCCGACAGCAGGAAGTGGGCAAAGCCCAGGGTTTGTTGGGGTTCGTTCACGTTCAGTTCTCCAGTTCAAAGACGATCGGCACAATCGCTTGCGCTTCCCGCGGGCCTCGCCGTTTTCCATGAGGGTGAGAAGAGGGCGCGGGCGCGGCCGCCACGGCGGCATCGTCCAGGCGCGGGAAGCCCTGAGGATTTTTCGATCTTGATGTTGTTCGCGCGGCCTCCGTTTTGCTCGATCAGCTATCGCGCAGGATGATCTTGCCGGTTCTCACCCGCGCGCGCTTCGAAAAGTGATACACCGGCTTGGGCTGACGAATGTAGGCAATCTGCCTCGCCGGTGAGCACGCGGGGTGCGTTTTTCGGTCCGGCGTGCCGCGTCCTGCCTGCGGTGTGGCACCGGCCGGCGCATTGGGCGCCTTCCACGGGTGGGGAAGGGGGCGCCTGGGGCGCAGGCGGAGCGGGAGGCGCGGCGGGGCCGGGCGGCGAAGGCTCGGGTGGCTTCGGCGGAGGCGGCTCCTTGGGCTTGGGGGCCCTTCTTCCTGGGTTTGGGCTTTGCTTTTGGGCTTCGTACTCGAACTCGGGCTTGGGCTCGCGTCTCGCTCGGCCACGACCGGCTCCGGCTCGGGTTCCGGTTCGACCGGAGGAGGCGGGGGTGGCGGCGGGGCGGAGGCGGTGTGCCTGGTTCCGGAATGACCGGCGGCTGATAGGGCGCTCTGACGATGTCCACGGAAATGGGCATCATCGCCGCCGGCTACCCGCACCGGTTCGGAGCGCGTGATGCCACACAGCAGCGCGGTGCGTGCAGCAGCAGCACACCGCCCAGCGCGGGCAGCATGTGCCAGCGCGGCGATGACTCGCCCCAGTTGGGCGGGGAGAACACGCCGGTGGCTGCAACATCACGCTGCCCGGACCGTCTGAGGTGCCTGCGATGGACTGGCGGGCGCCTGCTGAGGGGGAGAAGGTGGTTTCACACAGGAACGGGAAAAGGTTGCGGGAAGGGGCGCCGCCCCGGATGGCAGCGCGCGCTCCGGACGAACCCGGCATGGAGAAAGCACGCGGCTGATGCCACGGATGACGCACAGACAGGGCCATGCGACCGGGAACCAGGAGCTGCCCGGTGCATCGCCTGCAGGCCGGTTAGTGGATGGCGAGCCAGAGCGAGGGCACGGGTGAGGGTTCTTGCGGGGCCAGTGGCCGGCGCAGGGTGGGGAGTGCAGCAGGACGGAAATGTGACCGTCTGATGACCGTCAGAAACATGCCGGTTCTGTTACAAGCGCTACGGGGATAACGCGCGCGCCAATGTTAACGATTCGTATTGGAATCATCAAACCGTCGCTCTGCGATTCTTGTCGTGATTCCTGCAGCTTGCAAGCATGACCCTGCGCGGCAAAGGGGGTTGAATTGGGGCGGATATTTGCAGTGTTTTCGCAGGATGCCGCCCGGAGCAACAGCTACATGTGGATTACGTCACGCAACACAGATTTACGATTTTGAACCGGGAATCTGGCCGTATTTCGAGCCGGCAGGTGCCGGGAGACGGGGGCAGGCATCACGGGCATGTGTCGGCCCATTTGTCATCTCCGTCCGTGCAACAGTTCCGCCCGCAGGGGGCAACACAGGCGCCTGTGGCGGCGGAGCGTGACCAAACACTCTATACAATGCGCGCATGCATACCGATACCACTTCCTCTGGCCTGACTGGCAGCGTCAGTCCTCTCCATTGTTGTCGATCGTGCCCCTGACCGAACTGCGACGGGGACGGCCGGTTCTGATGCAGTCGCAGCCAGGGAAGCGGCCGCTCATGCCCGGTTACCATGGCTGCACGCCGTCCGGGGCCGACACTGGCTGGCATCCGGATCTGGCAGAGTCCTGGCTGTTCGTGCCTGTCGAGACACTGACGCCCGACATGCTGCGCCTGATCGAGGAGGTCAGCAGATGGGACGTGTCTGCTGCTGTCGGCACAACGTGTTGCTGCGTTGCTGGCCCCTGCGCGAGAAATCGTCTGATGTTCAGCCGGGGGCAGGAAAAACCGCCGTGTCCGCAGCTGAACGTGTTGCCCAGGGGCAGCTTTGTGCGTTTGAGCTGCCCGGGCCACGGGAATACCAGTCCGTGGCAGGCAGGGAAGCGCTTGCAAGCATATCGGGCTGTCATTGCGCAGTGACGCACCGGGGCAAACCGGTATGCAGGGTCAGTGGCGAGGTTCGGGCCGAAGACTACCTGCACGTCCTTCGAGAGGCTGCCGGGCTGGCGCCTCGCCACCTGGTTCGAGGTTCCCACCCTCGTGCGCAGGGCACTGACGCACGGCATGCGGCCTCCCGCGGAAAACGGCAGCGCTACTGCGGTGGCCGCCATCCTCTGCGACCGCTCGCTCGTTGCCTCTCCCCCGTCATGATGTCAGAGGCTGCCATTGCGCTGGCCCGTGAAGCCAGGCTGGCGCCCGCCCTGGTGGCTGTTCGGATCCAGACGGCCGGAAAGGCTGTCGATGCACTTTACGCGGTCCGTAGCCAGACATACCGTGACCAGCAGCAGGCAGAAAAGCCCTGCCGATCAGCAGGCTATCCTGGGGCATGGCTGCAATCGCTGCTGCCGGTCGATCCTGCCCAGGTGCTCCAGTACGTCTCTGACCGTCCCGCCCATCTGGAAGAGATCAGCGATGCGCCGGTGCCGCTGGAACGCATCGTCGATGGCCCCAGCGGGGCGCATGCTCCGGGTACGGCCCCCATCGGCAGCCGCTTCGTCGTCTTCCGCGAAAAGAACACCGATTTTCGAGCATGTCGCCGTCATCGTCGGCGATCCTGACTTCAACGGCCCCGATCCGGTCCGTGTCCGCCTGCATTCCTCCTGCCTGACTGGCGATCTCTTCGGCAGCCTGCGCTGCGACTGTGGCGACCAGCTGCGCGGCACGGTGCAGCGGCTGGCCCGCGAGGGCGGCGGCATCATCCTGTACCTGTCGCAGGAAGGGCGGGGCATCGGCATTGCCAACAAGCTGCGTGCCTACCGGCTGCAGGACGCTGGGCAGGACACGCTGGATGCCAACCAGTCGCTGGGTTTCCGGATGGACGAGCGCCACTTCGAGGTGGCCGCTGCCATGCTGAAATCGCTCGGGTGCACCCGCATCCAGCTGCTCACCAACAACCCGGCCAAGATCGAGTCGCTGCGCGCCGCAGGCATCGACGTGGTCGAGCGCGAACCGGTGAAGGGCGAGGTCAACCCGCACAACCAGCAGTATCTGGTCACCAAGATGAAAGCGGGCCGGCCACCTGTTCGAGCGCAGCGAGCTGCGCCTGCCCGACCGGCCGGCGGCGTCTCTCCCGGCTGATGCCGCCCGTCTGGGTGATGCAGCGCGCCCGGATGATGCAGCCCGTTCCCGGGAGAGGCTGCCCGTTCGGAGGGGCTGGTGCATCCGCGCGATGCAGCCCTTCAGGCGGGCGGCGTGGCCGTGCCGGCCAGCGCGTCCAGCGATGCCGGCTTTACGCCATCGCGCGCCATCCGCGCCCGCATCCTGCAGGCTGGCCAGCGCTTCCATGCTAACGACAACATCGCGGCCTTCATCCCAGCGATGACGAGCTGCCCCTGCTGCAGGACGAAGTGGCCGAGCGGATGTAGGCCCTGCTCGAATCGCTGGTCATCGATACCGAGTCCGACCACAACACCCAGGATACGGCGCGGCGCGTGGCCAAAATGTACCTGAACGAGGTGTTTGCCGGCCGCTATCGTGCCGCGCCGGACATGACCGAGTTTCCCAACGTGGAAAAGCCAACGAGCTGCTGGTGGTGGGGCCCATCACCGTGCGCTCGGCCTGCTCGCACCACTTCTGCCCGATCATGGCCGGCTGTGGGTGGGCGTGCTGCCCAATGCCGATTCCAACCTGATCGGCCTGTCCAAGTACGCGCGTCTGGCCGACTGGATCATGAGCCGGCCGCAGATCCAGGAAGAGGCCGTCAAGACGCTGGCCGACGAACTGGAGCGCCGGCTGGCGCCCGACGGCTGGCCGCATCATGAAGGCCGACCACTTCTGCATGCACTGGCGCGGCGTCGAGGACGAGAGCCAGATGACCTCCTCGGTGATGCGGGGCGCCTTCCTGCGCAACAGCAGCCTGCGCCGTGAGTTGCTGTCGCTGATCGCCGACATGGGCAAGGGGCTGAACCCAGTGCGCAGCCCGGCCGGGGCGTGGGTGGTACATGGGCGGTACATGGGCGGTACATGGGCGGCCGCAGGGCGCTGCGGGCCTCAGCATCGAAGCCGCTTTGTTTCTGTGTAACAGTGCATGCCAGAGCTTTTTCCCGCACGGAAAACCGGGGACGGACGATGCCCCTGTGGAAAAATGCCCCGTCCGCACGGGCTGCCACCGGGTATGTTGCGAGTGCAGCTGCCGGCATGGTGCGCCGCGACGGCCTTTTCTCCTCCCTTCTGCTCAACGCCCGCCTTCCCCGGGCAAGGTATCTCATGGACAAACAGACACTCCTGGTCACCGGCGGTGCCGGTTACATCGGTTCCCACACCGTGGTGGAACTGCTGGGCGCCGGGCATGACGTGGTCATTCTCGACAACTCCCAGCAACAGTTCGCCGAAGGTGGTGGACCGCATCGAAGAGATTGCCGACCGCCGGCCGCGCTGCTGGTCGAGGGCGACGCGGGTGATCGCAGCACGCTGCAGCAGCTGCTGTCGCGCCACCGCATCGATGCCACCATCCACTTTGCCGGCTGCAAGGCCGTGGGTGAATCGGTGGCCAAACCGCTGGCCTACTACGGCAACAACGTCAGCGGTACCGTGATGCTGCTCGAGTGCCTGGAAGAGGCGGGCGCCCGCCGCTTCGTGTTCAGCTCGTCGGCCACCGTCTATGGTGATCCGGCCAGCGTGCCCATCCGCGAAGACTTCCCCACTGGCCCCACCAACCCTATGGCCGCAATGTGGCGGGACATCGAGCACATGCTCAACGACCTGGCGGTGGCCAGTCCGGACTGGTCCATCGGCATCCTGCGCTACTTCAACCCGGTGGGGGCCCATGTCTCGGGCCGCATCGGCGAGAATCCGCGCGGCATTCCCAACAACCTGATGCCCTTCGTCACGCAGGTGGCCGTGGGCAAGCGGCCGCAGCTGTCGGTCTCGGCGGCGACTCATCCCACGCCCGACGGCACCGGCGTGCGTGACTACATCCACGTGGTCGATCTGGCGCTGGGGCACCTGGCGGCGCTGGAGAAGGTGGCCCGCGGCAAGGGCGCCTGGACGGTCAACCTGGGCACCGGCATCGGCTATTCGGTGCTCGACATCGTCGAGGCCTTTCGAAAAGGCCAGCGGCCGGCCCATTCCGTACCAGATCGTCGACCGCCGCCCCGGCGACGTGGCGCAATGCTACGCCGACCCTTCGCTGGCCGCGCAGGAGCTGGGCTGGCGCGCCACCCGACGACCTGCGGAGACGATGTGCGCTGACAGCTGGCGCTGGCAGGAAGGCAACCCCGAGGGTATTGAGGTTTGCCGGATATACGCCGGCCGGTGCCTCGGGGCTCCGGTGCCTGGGCCTTCCCTGTGCAGCGCACTCGCTGGCCCGAAGCGCCCCCGGCGCCACGTAATCAGGGTTCATGGCGCTGGCGTGTTGCCGCAGAGGGGCCCCCAGAGGGCGAGCACTGGTTTTGCCGGGGAACCATGCCTCGTCGCGGCCTTTCGGTCTCGCCGGTTTTTCCGGACATTCTCGGAAAAATAACATTATGTTACTGTAGTGTATATTTGCCCGAAACCCGCATGAACAGCCGAGTCTGGGCGAAAACCCATCTTCCGGGTTATTCCTGGGCGGTTTTTCGGGAAGGGGTGGTTATTGCGTTATAATGCCCCTGCTGTTCCCATTAATTTCCCCGTGCGGGGTTCATTTTCAACCACACCGCGGGTACAGCTTCGCGTCGGGTTTTCGCTTCGTGTCAGAGATGTCTCGCAACCGGGATGTCTCGTGCATCAGGGGCTTTCATTCCCTGGAGGCAGAAAAGTGCCTGCATCGCCAGCGTCTGCCGTTGCCACCGTTCTTTTTGCGGTGGCCGTCGTCTGGTCCGTTGCGGGTGCGTGTCTGGGCCTTACCGCCTTGCCGGTGTTTTCGTGCGGTTTTTCTGCACAGCGGCCCGTTTCGTCCCCCCGGCATTTTTCCGGCTCCGTCCGGATAACACCTGTGCGCACGCGCCTGCGTGCCACGGCATACCAGTATCGGTTCACCCTGGGCCGTCCAGATCGCCGCCATCGGGCGGGTCTGGCCCAGTCGCGCGGGCTCTCGTCCGGCGGCCGGTCAGAGGGCCAGTATCGTCCGCCTGCAGCGGATGGTGCCCGGCCTTCCGTCAAAGAGGAGTCAAACATGTCCCGTCTTTCACCGCAGCCTTCCGCAGTCGTCAACTCCGCCCGGCACGAGGCCGGCCCCCGCCTCCCCTGGCCGCCCTGTCTGCCGCAGCCCCTCGGCGTGGCAGCCCTGTTTGCCGCACCGGCCGCCCAGGCCGCCGATGCCCCCGGCCTGTGAGGTGAATCACCCCGTGCGCTTCGGCGGCATGAACTGGGAGTCCAACCTGGTGCTGACCGAAATCGAGCGTCGCATCATGGAGAAGGGCTACGGCTGCGAAACCGACGTGCTGCCCACCGAAGCCCTGCCGGCGCTGGCCGCCCTGGGCCGGGGTGACCCTGGATGTGAACAGCGAGATCTGGCAGAACAGCGTGGCCAGACCCTGGGCCAAGGCGGCTGCGCACTGGCAAGGTCAGAGTCCGTCGGTAGCGGCTTTCATGGGCGCCGAAGCCTGGTACATTCCGCGCTATGTGGCCGAGCGCTTCCCCGACCTGAAGTCCGTCAAGGACCTGCCCAAACACAAGGAAGACTTCGTCGACAACGAAGACCCCGACAAGGGCCGCTTCTACGGCTGCCCGGCCGGCTGGGGATGCGAGGTCGTGACTTCGCAGATCTTCAAGGGCGACAAGGAGCTGACCGCCAGCTCAACCTGTTCTCGCCCGGCACCGGTGCCGCCCAGAAGAGCCGCGCTGACCTCGGCCTCACAAAACGGAAGAAGAACATCGTCTTCTACTACTGGTCGCCCACGCCGGTGGTCGGCTCCATGGATCTGGTCAAGCTGGAAATGCCTCCGTATGACGAGGCCAAGCACAAGTGCCTGACCGACCCCGACTGCCCGAATCCGGAAATCGTCGACTATCCGCAGAAAGCCCGGTGCTGACGGCCGTCAACACGAAAGTTCAGCGAGCAGGCGCCGAAGGCCACCGAGTTCCTCTCGAAGGTGTCGCTGCCGGTGGATGTGGTCAATGCGGCGCTCGCCCCATGGAAGAGGAATCGCTGGAGGCCCCGGACGTGGCCAACTGGTTCCTGAAGAACCACGAGGAGGTCTGGACCAAATGGGTGCCAGCCGACGTGGCCGAGCGATATGAAGGCGGGGCTCTGACATGGCGTTTCCCGAACTCTTCAACCCGGCCGGCATGCGCAAGGGTATCGACAGCTTCGTCGATACCATCGTCAACCGCTACGGCGACTCGTTGGGCGCTCTGTCCGACCACTTCGAGCGCCGGCTGTCGTGGTTCGGCTGCCGCGAACGTCGCCCTGCGGGCGGTGGTGCTGGTGGTGGTCCCGATCGCCTGGGGCCTTACCCGGCGGCTGGGCTCTCCATCCTCTGATGGGGGCCATGCTGTGCATCATCGGCCTGCTGGGCCTCTGGGATGCCGGCACGCAGACGCTGGCGCTGATGCTGATAGCCACCTTCCTGTCGGTCATCATCGGCATTCCGGTGGCATCCTGATGGGCCGGGTGGACTGGGTGCGAGGCCGTTCTGCACCCGGTGCTGGACGTGATGCAGACCATGCCCAGCTTCGTCTACCTCATCCCGGTGGTCATGCTGTTCGGCCTCGGCAAGACGGCGGCGCTGATCGCCACCATCATCTCGCGTGGCCCCGCTCATCCGCCTCACCGACCTGGGCATCCGCCTGGTCGACCGGGGAAGTGCTGGAAGCAGCGCGCGCCTCACTGGGGAGCCAACACCTGGCAGCAGCTCTTCGGTGTGCAGATTCCGCTGGCGCTGCCCAACATCATGGCGGGCATCAACCAGACCACGATGATGGCGCTGGCCATGGTGGTGATCGCCTCGATGATCGGCGCCACTGGTCTGGGCCATGAGGTGCTGCTGGGCATCAACCGCCTGAAGTGGGCTGCGGCCCGATGGCAGGCTTCCATCGTCGTTGGCCATCCCCGACCCGACATCACCCGGGCCTATGGCATCGCCAGCGCAGGGGGCGCACACTGATGAGCAAGATCGAGGTCCGCAACATCTACAAGATCTTCGGCCCGCACCCCGAGCGCTGGCTGAAGGCCGCCCAGGACGGCATGAGCGAGGAAGAGCTGCTGGCCAAAAGTGGCCATACGCTCGGCCTGCGCGACATCTCCCTGTCCATCGAGGAAGGCAGCATCTACGTCATCATGGGCCTCGTCCGGTTCGGGCGAAGTCCACGCTGATCCGCCATTTCAACCGCCTCGATCGAGCCCACTGCGGGCGAGATTCTGGTCGATGGCAGAACGTGGTGCAGATGGGCAGCGCGAGCTGCAGGATTTTCGCCAGCACAAGATGTCCATGGTGTTCCAGCGCTTCGGCCTGCTGCGCGCACCGTACCGTGCTGGACAACGCCGCCTATGGCCCGGCCGTGCAGAAGGTGCCCCGTGCGCAGCGCGGGAGAAGGCCTCGTTACTGGCTGGACCAGGTGGGCCTGTCCGGCTTCGAGCACCAGTATCCGAACCAGCTCTCGGGCGGCATGCAGCGGCGTGGGCCTGGCCCGGGCGCTGGCCACCGATGCCGAGATCCTGCTGATGGACGAGGCTTTCTCGGCGCTGGACCCGCTGATCCGCCGCGAGATGCAGGACCACCTGCTCAAGCTGCAGGCCCGGCTGAACAAGACCATCGTCGTCATCACCCACGATCTGGACGAGGCCCTGCGTCTGAGCAACCACATTGCCATCCTGAAGGACGGCGAGCTGATCCGGGACGGCGAGCCCGAGGACATCCTGCTGGCCCCGGCCACCGAGTACGTGCAGTCGTTCCTGCAGGACGTGAACCGCTCCAAGGTGCTCAGTGCCGGCCATGCGCTGCAGGAAGGGCCGCGGCTGACGCTGACCATGAGGACGCGCCCGCACCATGCACTGACGCTGCTGCAGGAGAAGAAGTTCGACCACGCACCGGTGCTGGACGGCAAGCGCCTGGGCGGCGTGCTGACCGTGGGGCGCATCATCGAGGCGCTCAGGACGGTGCCCGCGATGTCCGACTACGTGGAGGACATGGCATCCGTGCCGTCCACTGCCGGTCTGGACTCCGTGCTGGGTCATCTGCTCGCGAGCGACCAGCCGCTGGCCCGTGCACCGGTGATCACGACGAATTCGTCGGCATGCTGTCGCGCAGCACAGGTGCGTGAGCCTCGTCAGCAACGAAACACCGGAGCTGGTGCCCGAAAACGCCGCCTCGCCGGCCATTGCGGCCGAGTGGCGAGGCCCAGAAGCGCGGCGGCGGAGCGGGCCGCAGCGGAGCAGGCCGTGCAGAACAGGCAGTGGCGGGACGGGCGCTGCCGAAAAGGCCGCTGCGGATCAGGCGGCCTCAGGCCAGCCGGCCGCGCAGGCTGCTGCCGAACCGAAAAGACGCACTTCATCGGGAAGCAGCAGCCGACGGGACGTTACGTATATCATGCCCCTTTGAGGGCGTGGATACTGCCGTCATCGCGAGGGCGATCCTCTCGCGAGGGGTCGCCCTGCTTTTCGTATCCCTTCCCCGTTGCGTGAAGAAGTGTCGTGTTTGCGTCATACGCGGATTTCAGGCGGTCCGGGAAAGACCGGATCAGCCCGCCATCCGCCGTGCAATCCTGGCCGTGGGCCGTGGCCTGCGAAACGTTCCAGCAGCGCCACCGTGCCCAGCCCGGGTACCGGCAGCGCTGCGTCGATCTCGGCCAGCGGCATCAGCACGAACAGCCGCTCGTCGGCAGGCGCGGATGGGGCAGCGTGAGCTGCGTGTCCGTACGCACCTCGTCAGCTGAACAGCAGCACGTCCAGATCGAGCGTGCGCGGCGCATTGCGATAAGGGCCGCTGCCGGGCCAAACGCCTGCTCGATGCCCTGCAGCGCAGCAGCAGCAGGGCTGGGGCGTCCAGCGAGGTGCCCACCCGCACCACCTGGCTGCAGTACCACGGCCCGGATGAATCCACCGGTGCACTGTCGCACAGGCCGGAGGCCGCCTGCAGCGTGATGCCGGGCAGGCGCCCAGCTGCTGCAGGCCGCCTGCACGCATCGGCCGGATGCCCGCCTCGCTGGGCAGGCTGGCGCCCCAGTACGATCGGGCGGTGTTCAGATGAGCTGGCATGCTTTATCCGGCGGATGGGACAGGGCACGAAGGCGCTTCGTTGTGCCGATACCCCTGGGACGCCTGGCTGGCAGAAGCACGGCGTTCCGCGAGGAGATGATCAGGGTTCAGTGCACGGCTGCGATCGAAGCTCTGCTCGGACCGCCGCATCGATCCGCAGCCCCACTTACGGGCGGCAGCGGTGCCATGACGTGGTGTCAACGGCACCCGCCGCTCCCGGGCCGGCCACGCGTCACCGCTGTCACTTCGCCACCTGCCGCAGCACCCTTGCTGCGTCGCCGGCGGCACTGCTTTTGCGGTTGCCGCTGCCTTTCGGAGCATTGGCCAGGCTTTCACCAGCCGTTCGCGTTCGTCGTGGTTGCCGGTGGTGAAGGCCGTCCTGATCGTCGGCCATGGAGCTGTCCAGTTCGCCGGCACCGGCGCGCAGCAGCAGAAAAATCGTAACCGGCCCGGAAGCGCAGCTGGGTGATCAGCGTGAAACGCCTGGCGGCCCTCTGTTTTTCCAGCCAGGGCTGCATCATCCAGATCTCGCGCATGTCCGCCTCGGTAGGCGCCGCTGCAGCGACAGCTTTCACTTCCCTGCTCGTCCAGCACGCTGGTAATGGCCGGGTCCAGTGCCGGCACCACGTGCTCGCCCCGGGTACGGGCGGCTTCCCAGCGCACCCGCACCTGCGGGCCACAGCAGGGGCGGCAAACAGGAAAGCTGGGCGAGACCGACTTGCCTGCTGCACGCGCTCGCCGGTGCGGGTCAGGCGCTGCGTGACGAAGCCCTCGTCGGTTTTCGGAAAATGGTGTCGAGCAGCGGCAGGATGCGCGGTGCAGCCCCTCGTGTGCCGCAGCCGCTGGATGCAGGCCAGGCCGTGGCCGCTTTCCAGCAGTTTCAGCGATCTCGTCGAAAATCCGTGCCGGCGGCACGTTTCTCGAGCAGCGCGCCATCCGGCGGATGGGCTTTGAGGGTGGTGGATCGACCCGACAAACTCCAGCTAGCCGCAAAGCGTACCGTGCGCAGCATCCGCACCGGATCCTCGCGGTAGCGGTGGCCGGGTCGCTCGATCATGCGCAGCAGCCGGGCGTTCAGATCCTGCACGCCGCCCAGCGGGTCGATCAGCGTTTTCGGCAATCGGGTCGTAATACAGCGCGTTGACCGTGAAGTCGCGACGCAGGGCATCTTCGTCGCGGGTGCCGAATCGTTGTCGTTGAGCGATGCGGCCGTGCGCATCGGTCTGGCCGCTGGTCTGCGCAGCGCGGAAGGTGGTGACTTCGATGGTCTCCCGGCCGAACATCACGTGCACGATCCGGAAGCGCCGCCCGATCAGACGCGCACGCCGAAAGACGTGCAGCACCTCTTCCGGGCGGCATCGGTGGCCACGTCCGAAATCCTGCGGTTCACGCCCCAGCAGCAGGTCACGCACGCCGCCGCCCACGATGTGAGGCCGCAAAACCCGCCTGCTGCAGTCTCGCAGGTCCGCAGGGCGGCAAAGGAGATCCGCTGCTTCGGACAGGGGCCAGCGCCGCGGCCGTGGCTGTGTGCACTGGCGTCCGTCGCCGTGCCTTTTCCGGCGGCCGCTGCGCACCTGGCGGGAGACCGGGCAGGGAGGGCTGCTGCAGGCCGGCGGCCGGGCCTGGCGGGACCGCAGCGCCCGGCGAACAGCCGCGGATGCCGCCCGTGGTGGGGTGATGATTCGGACGGATGCCGCCCGTGGTGGGGCGATGATCTTCGGACGATACCGTTTCGGTGGCGGGGTTTCGCCCGGTGGACGATGGCAGCCGGGCGGCGTCGCGGCGCACTGGTCCGGGGCGGCGGCGGGGAGGCGTACGTGATGCCGGTGTCGGCCTTCGGAGGCGGGGCGCTGTCCTTGCCGTGGCTGTCTGTTCCGCGCGGTCTCGGCCGGACATCCATTTGAAGAGTCGGTTGAGCACGATACCTTTCTAGCCCACGAGCGGGAACAGTTCGATGACCGGCCAGCCGCGGGCGGCGGTCTGGCGCAGGATGGCGTCGGGATTGGTGGCGACGGGGTGGGTGGCCAGCTCCAGCATCGGCGGGTCGTTGAGTCGGAATAGGCCCAGATCTTCGTCGAAGCTGTTGCGCGCGACAGGCCCATGTCGGCTTCTGGAAGCCGGAAGGCGTCGATGCGGACAGCCTGCGGGCGGTAGGTGATGACCCTCGGAGCTCGCCGGTCGTACCGGCCATCACGAATCTCGCACTCGGCCCCAGCGAGTGCGCCACGCACGAACAGGCCGGCGATGGGGCGGGTGACGAAGGCATTGGTGGCGGTGACGATGGCGCACAGGTAACGCAAGCCGGCATCGCGGTGTTTTGCCACCAGGTCGAGCGCCGCTCGGCTGACGAGACCGGCCGGATCACCCTGGTCGATGTGTATTCCTGCCGCCAGCCTTCGATTTCGCGGCCATACCGGACGCGTTGCGCGAACGCAGCGCAGCGCAGGTGTAACTCGACCCGGATCGAGCTGGCCCTGCTGTGCTGCGCGTAGAACGCGTCGATCGCGGCGTTGAACGCGGCTTCATCGGGCAACCGGCCGGCACGGCACAGAAAGCGCTCCGCTCGTTGTCGGAGTCGATGAGCAGCGTGTGATCCAGATCGAACAGGGCTGGTCTTCATGCTGGTGATTGGCGTCTCATAAAGCGTGTTGGGCCTTTTGGGACGCTTTCCGGGCAGACAGAGCAAACGCGCGACGGGCAGGTAGTGATCTGGACTGGTTCGCATTCATAGCCAGATCGTGCCATCTGCAGCGTCCCCGCCGGGAAGAGGCTGTCACGGGTGGCGTTCTATCTTCTGGCGCTCCGTCATGGACTGCTGCCCTTTCGCCGTATCCCTCCATTTGTCGGTGGTGCGGCCGACCCTGTGCCGCTGTGCGAAGTGGTGCCCAGGGGCGAACGGGCGGGCAGTGTCGTGTGCCGCTTGCTGACGAGATCCCCATCATCATGTGGCAACGGGTCTACAACCCGCTGCAGGCGCCCGTGCTGTCGGCGCTCGTCGCAGCCATTCCCATCTCTTCTTCCTGCTGGGGCGACGGTCCTCAAACCGAGCGGCGTCCGGGCCGCCCTCGGTGCACTGGTGCTGGCGCTGGGTATCGGCATCCCCGCTTTCCAGCATGCCAGTGGGCGTGGGTGTCGGGGTCATCGGCATTCTGGTGAGCAACAGGCCGAGAAGGGCGGTGGCGCTGGCGGGTCTCTGTCCCACCGACTTTATGGTGTTCGTGCTGCAGATCTTCGCTATCGTGATAGAATCCGGTCGATGGTGATGCTGCGGGATGGCCTCGCGGGGCCTGCGCCGAGACCGGCGTGGTGGCCCTCATCACCGGGCGCCGTGTTCGGCGGTGGGCGGTCGCCGATGCGTTGGTGCTGGCTCCCGATCATGCAGCCCTGGTCCCCAGTCACGTGTGTTCCGCGAACCGGGTGCTGTCCCGAAAGCGTCCAGGGCGGCTGAAGCGAAGCGCCAGACGTTCATGCCGGGCATCGTGCGCGCGTGGGAGCCCGTTCATTTTTCCTGTCGTCACCATCCCGCTGTGGT